>ENA-OOYP01000014-OOYP01000014.1-human-gut-metagenome-genome-assembly--contig:-NODE-14-length-29898-cov-6.033978_pt1 | contig 29898 bp, 20 predicted proteins | sample MGYA00241705_ERZ501382 | MGnify/ENA primary metagenome ERZ501382 (study PRJEB25962, sample SAMEA2042741) | human gut metagenome | biome: human gut; feature: human-associated habitat; material: faeces...
GGTGCAATGGGAGGTCGGGAGTCAGCACCACAGCCGTCCCCTCAAACGCCTCTTTCAAGGCTCTCGCCATCGGACAGCTGCCCGTAGCGAAGAATCCGTGTAGGAATAATATCTTTTTCATGCTCAAATCATTAGATAATGATGCGCCTGTAATATAGGAGGATAAGCAATGCTCAACGCCCATATTGGCGCAATATATCTGCAAAAATACAGAAAAATATTCAGAAAAGAGAATATTTAGATGGATTTTGTTTGCAGGGCGAACTTGATTTAACCTTATTTGTATGCTTGGGGTGTCTGGAAGTTTCACACATGTCAACTGGCCTCATCTGTACCTGACAACAAAAAAGGATGGCAAGGTGTTTGACCCTGTCATCCTTCTGATGTATGTTCAATGCATTACAATGTAGTGCTTAGCTACCACGAGGGTAAGAAGGAAAAATAAATACTTTTTCATAATGTTCTTGTTATTTTTAATTTACCAATTGTCGTTTTCATTTCCAGATAAGCCATTCTTGATGCACTCCTCAATCTTGTCCATTACAACATTAGAGTAGGCATGAGCCATAACAAGTGCTTTGCAGGAAGTCTTCTTGTGAGAGTCCTTCTTGGCAAAAGGATAACATTTATCAAGTGGCCAATTCTGATCAGAACGGGTAGGGATAGTGCCTCCCATTGCACCCATCCAACCGCCACCAACGGCAACATTGACAGAATAGAATGGTACTGTGTAGGTAACACGAACCTTATTGTCCTTTATATCACACTTGATAACAGGGCGTAAATTAACGTTGTAAGCGTTAGTACCACCTGCATGTTGTGCAATACTCTCTACAAAACCCTGTGCGATGATGGTCCCCAACTCTTTGTCATTCAATTTGATGACGGAGTTCGCATCATTGAAAGTTGCGGTGAACCAATAGTTAAGCAACACATAAAGCTGGTCCTTGGTCTTGCCTTCAGCAGGGATAACCTGAGTATAGGTGATGGCATTGTTCTTATCCAATGTCAACTGAGTACCGAGATTGGTTGCTGCATCAACCCATTTCTCTCCATACTTTTCTTTTGCATACTTTTCCAACTCATCTGCTCGCAGAATTTGAGCATCTACCGCACTGCATACAAATAATGCAGCAAGTGCAACTAAAATAAACTTTTTCATTTTTCTATATTGTTTTGATAGACATTATTCTTTTAAAAATCAAATCCAAGCTTGACGCTAACTGACTCTGTATCATATGTAGCAGGCTTGCGAGTATAACTCATGTCATATCTGCCATTGAAACGTTCAAATGTTTCAAATTCAAGTTTCTCAGCAGCATATCCTACAGACAAGCTAAGTCCCTGTTTGTTATTCAATGCATATCTAACACCCAATGATGCCACCACGTAAAGACCACCATTATTGGTAACAAACGTTCCTCCTTTGATGTCAAAGAAAGGCGAAATCTTGCCTTTCGTGAAATTGCTGCGGAAGTTTGCGAAAACCGGAATATCTACTTTGCTATCTCTTACATCAAGTGGTATTTCCATATCACCAGTTTTGTAAGATGACATAAAATGCAAGCCTGTACCAGCACCAAGGAATATATAAGGATTCACTTGATATCCATGTGTTGTGTTGACCTCAAAACGACCAAAGTCATAGTCTCCAATACCAACAGAATAACCTGCTTCAACATGGCCTTTATAGCCAGATTGCATACTTTGCGCATTGCTATTGATGGCGAAAGCCATTGTAGCTGCTAAAAGAATTGCTATTTTCTTCATAACCTTATAATATAATAATGTTAAAAATCCATTTTCAGAAGGTAACTACCAGCCGCAATTATCGTCATAGCAATCATCATTCTCAATGCCTTCATACTCATCACGATCGCAATAAATACTATCATGATAGTCTTCATAAGAACAGTCATGGTCGCAGCAACACTCATCATAACCATCTTCATAACCACGAGCATAATTTTCATGGTCTGAGGATGTATTATTACCAGCGTTGCGATGCGCTTTCTTTTGGCTGTTTGAAACGCCGCTTGAAAATAAAAAATCGAATAGTCCCATACCTTTTCCTATTAATGTTTAATTTCTGATGCAAAGGTATGAATTAATTGTGCAGTCTATCTGCACAATCAAAAGAATGTGCAAAAATGAAAGAAAAAAAGCAGAAAGAACTGATTCTTCCTGCTTTAATAATTTGTTTGACCTATTATAATTGTCTTAATGTATCTACAAAGAATGCTTCTTTTGCTTTCATCTTTTCACAGAAGTCTGCATAAGATGTGGACGTATGACAAATCTCAATACCTAATATATATAGTGATGCAGATGAGTCCTTCAACCGTGATTTTGGAATTTTCTGCTGTCTATCAGAAAAAGGAGCTATAAAAACTCCTTTCGATGCCTGTAAGTTAGTGATGTATGTGATTAACTGATGAAGGTCATCACGATTAACTTTTGAAACCTTTTCATAACTTTCAAGCTTCTTGTATTTTGCATCGAGAACAATATCATCTTTATAGAAATCTGGATAACGGATTCCACTATGATCTTCAAACAAATAGATGCCACCTTTATGTTTCTTGTTTTCAGGATGCTTGAAGCCCTCTTTTTGTAGAATGGTATTCAGATACTCTTCCCAAAGCCAGGCTCCATCAAACAGAATACCGCAAATCTCCTCATCTGTTTCTCCGTACTTTACTTCTTCCATTCTTAGAATTTGTAAGCAAAGGCATTGCAGGGGCTGGTATTCCGTATAGTAAGGATGACTCTTATGTCTTAGGTTCTTACCAATAATTGCACTTCGCTCATTTTTGTTATATGAAGGAGTTAGTGAAATTATAGATTTTACATTATCTATAGTTTCCTGATCTAAACCTAATACGGATTGACCATATCTCTTTGACTTCATAAACTCAATTGTATGACGGATTAACTCCGTCATGTCATTGTCATAGGTATATTCACGAGTGGAGTATGCCACATTTCCTGCAAACGGAATGTTTTGGGCAATATGGCGTTTCCAGTCAATAGTACCTTTTAATTTTGCGTCATTATGTTTGAAATTCTGATACTCTCTGTATATGCCCTGACGCATTGCGTTCTTTAGCAAGTGAGGGAACATAAACATGATAAAGTCAAATACATCCTCTTTTTCGTTGTTGTGATTAAGGTCAAAGAGATTGAATGAAAAGACCTTTTGAAGCATGTAATGTAAGAGATAGTCGTCGCGTCCTTCGTCAAAGCGGGATTTAATTTTTATCTGCAGGTTTCCAACACCGATAAACCCCATCACATTTCCTGTGGTAATACGTACCTTTTCAGAGTCACTTGTATTTAGAATGGTCATAACAGAAGCTTCACCGACTTTATCGTCAGAATCCTCTATACTATAGGGAAATATTAGCAGATTCTCATTTTCATGACATAATTGAGCTATTGTCTTGTCGGCAATAGGGAATAAAGCTGAGACATCTTTACGAAGAAATATCCCAGCTTTCATCTGTCCAATATTATTGTCTGTTAAGTTAATTCTCATCGACCAATTCGTTATCATTAATATTTGAGTTGCTTTCTTTGGTATCGAAGTAAGCATTTCTCAACTTCTCCATGATTTCTTCTGATTTGCGGAAACCACGGATATATTCTCGAAGCAATGGTTCGATATTCATATTCCACAGCTTTTCAAAGTTTCCACCATTATCACCCAACTTTAAGAAGTATGATGGTCCAACCTGGTAGGCAGGTCCAAGCCCTTCAATCTTGGATATATCATTATTCAATCTTACCATAACATTCTTTGCCTTGGTGGCACATTCGAGTTTGTCGAGCATAGATTGTGTATCTTCTGGCTTTATTTCCTTCCAAGTGAATCTGCGACGCATAGCAAAGTCCATGCTCTCGATACTACGGTCTATATCATTCATTGTACCAAGAATGAATACGTTTTCAGGAATATAAAATCCTTCTGCAAATGCATCTGTTTCAGGGACAAGGTTCTGATATTGAGTCTTTACTCGAATATCTTTCTTGCCTCTATAACCAGGGTCTATGGCGTAGAATAGTTCACCAAATATTTTTGAAGCCTCTCCACGATTGATTTCATCAATGATGAAAACAAAATCTTTTTTGACTACGTTACTTGCTGTTAATGTTGAAATGTTCTTTTGTTTGTACACTTCTTTAAGTACAGCCCAGTAAGCTGAAGCATGACAACCTCCGATAACATCCCTTACAGCATCGCTAATGTTTGAAATATTGTTCAAAGACTCTGTTGTAGTAAATACTTTTGCAAGTTTTGCCAATCTGTCAAAAGAAACGGTATAAGTACGATTGCTACTAGTTCCAGGAGTTTTCAGTTCTATGTTATTAAAGTCTGTAACCTTAACTACTTCCATGGATTTTCCGTTTGTTTTGAGCTTAAATTCATTCAAATCACCATTATTAATTTTATCAATAATTGTATTATATTTATCATTCAGTGATTTTTCTTCCGATAACTCAGTGAGAGTTTTTTTGCTGTCCTCCAAATTCTTGATAGCTTTTTTGCAAAACTCTTTGAAAATTCCATCTTTACGCTCAAATCCCATCTGTCCTTCAGACATCATGATAGGTCTCAGACCTTCTACAAAATCAGTATAGTCGTAAGAGGGATGAAATTGCACAAAGCACATTTCGTCCTTACTACATCCCATTTCTCTTGCTATGGCCTGAGCCATAAAGGTCTTACCGGTACCAGGAGCACCCGTCAGAACTAAGTTCTTGCTCTCTTTAAGCAAGTCAATATATTTTTGATACATCATAGTGCTGTCTATTTTTGTTTCAACAAGATCATTTTCATTATCTTCCTTGTCAGTATCTGTATTTTTTAATAATGTCCTATTATAGTACCACAATACCGTTTGAGCTGTAAGTGGCATACTTTGAATACATCCATTATTCTTTATTTCGTCATTGATGGACAAAATCAATTCATTCTCTTTCTCAATCTCTGGAATAACGTATTGATCCAGTAATTCGTAAAAATGAACAAGCTTTAGACCTGCCTTTCGTGGCTTAACCCCTAAAAGCTTACATAAATTCTTATATACATCATTTTTATAAAAAGTATATTTCTGAGGATTATGGAATGTCAGGAAACAACTGATAAGTCGCTCATCACACATTGCACTCGTATGATTGGTAAACTTTGCTTTGATCTTATCATCCCATAATGTTTTGCAACTTTCAGTAAAATTTTCTACTCTTTCTTGCAGAAGGATGTTTTCATCAAACAGTGCTCTAAAGAGTTTTCTATACTCTTCAGGTTCATATTTCGCAAAATTTCTAATTGCGGTAATCTGTGAACTAAAACATAGATTCTTAATTTCCAGTGAATTAATCTCTTTAGAAAAATTTACAGCATTAGGGTCAGGGTGTCCATTTTGTTTGGACACCAATTCCCATTTATATAATTCTTGCATTTGGTTTTCAGAATCACCATTTAGCCCATATTGGATTTGATGATTCTTGAATAATGTAACTATATCTCTTAAATTCATTTCGTATCTTCTATTGCTATATCAAATTTAATATCCTTATTACGATAGAGATAAATCTTTGTATCGTAGGTTATTGTTTCTACTTCAAATCGTTCGCCATTTGGCTGACGGGCAATGTTCCACTCGTTGATGAAACCTCCATCTGGATAGATAGAGAGCTTCTTGTTTCCACAAGTAATTGACAAAACACGCCAATGGGTGAGGGTACGCTTAGGAACGGAAACAACAGGGAGTAAATGGCCTTCTATGTTCTGATCATATTTGAGATCATCTATCCATGCATTTGTGAAATTCGTCAACCATTTGTCACGCACTTCAGAAGATGGCATGTTGGTGCATATCTTGTTGGCATTGCCCTTGTCATCTCTGTAGGCTTCCACTTTGAACTCGATGTTGAAGTTTGAACCAATCTGTTTCACAATGTGCCAGACGGTCTGTAGGGTAATCATCATACCCATGATACTCTTCAAATGTTCGTCCTGATAACTAATCTTCAAATTGCCACCGTTCTGCTTAGCATAGGAAATGAACTCATCAATGAGACCATTCGATTTGGTCTGGAGAATTTCACCCAACTGATAGGTATGAATCTCCTTGAACTCATCACCTGCCAGTTTCAACAGCATGGCCGATGGTTTATAAGACAAGTCCATAGACTTCGCAGAAGCAATAGGATTATCCGTACGAACAAAGAACATGGTGTCATTGCCCCATTGCGCATTCAGTTGTGCATGTTCCTTGCTGCTCATGAAGTAAAGGCTGCCGTCGATGTAAGCAATAGGGTAGAGGCCTTTGCTTGCCCAAGGATTCTTCATCTTCTTGACATCGCTACCTTTAGCCCATGCTTTTATCTCACGGCACATTGCCACAACAGGTTCCACCATTGCTGTCTGTTCCGATTCCATCAGACAGAAAGTCGTAGTCTGGCTCTTTATCACAAAACGATTCATGAACTGTGGTTGCCATCCGTTTTCTCTATCCTCATAATCCCATTCGGCATAGTCATTGTCAACAAACAGAACCAGTTCTTGATGGGATGCAGCAAATGCCTTCTCTAAATCGTATAATGTGGTCTGTGATGGCGAAGAACCAGGGAATGCATCCTTGATGTTTTGAGGAACGGTATCACCCACCTCTTCCTCTTCTTCTATCCAAGCCAAAGCTGCATCTACATCAACGAACTTGGCATATCTGAGTGTAAACTTGTCGAGGAGCATATCCTTTGATTTCTTCTCACGAGCTTCCATCAGGAGTTTCTTCGTAGCCTTGATGACATCCTTCATTACCTGAATGTTAGCCATTTGGTTAGCATAGCCAGCTCCTCCAGGATTACAGTCGAAGATACAGAGATGACCATTTGGCATGATGGCGAAGTCAACGGCTCCACGTTCTTTGCCCAGAATGTCCACCAAGGTCTGAGTGAAGGCTATACCCAATGTAAAGAGCAGGTTCTCCTCCTCATCACGGTTAGACATCCATTTGTTCTTTCCCTTATGGCGAATACGAATCTCGCTATAGTCGGTTTGTATTGTGTCGCCAATAATCACATTGCGCTTCACCTTTGAGGCATCATGTGAGCAACAGCAAGCCTTGCGCATTTCCTTACCGGTGATGGCGAAATGGTATTTTGGCTTCTCTGGCTTTCCTTCCTTCTTTTCAGGCTTTATATTGTTAAACTCATACGGGAACTTCAATGGTTCATCCTTGTCTGCTACATCTTCCTCCAATACTGTACGTCCACACTTAGGACAGAAGCAATATCCATATCCCTTACCTTCGTTGTAATAGAGTATCTTGGCATTGCCAGAGTCACTATTAGGGCGAACAGAGAAAAGATGAGGTTCCGTCACATTGTTTGCCCAGTCATCAGCATCAATCAGCTGAGCACTAACTCGTGTATAGACATTACTGTCCATAATTCGGGTCTTGTCCTCATTCATATCTGGCATGAAACCAACTGGCTGAATCAGTTCCAGTCCATAGTTATCATTCACAGTCCATTTAATTTGATTACTGAGCGTAGAATCATTGATCACCGTCTTGTCACTGTTTCGATAGATGGTCTTGTATGTTTTGTGGTTGTCATCATACATGTTGGTGATTTCTATACCACGAACGATATATACCACACCATCAACTGCCACGCTGTTGCCCGGTGCATACTGGGCGATGGCATCACGCAATGAGTAGGATGGATTGGATGATGTCATAGGAGTAAAGAAGTCCTTCTTGCCATTGCTGTTCAAATCGAGCGTGAGCACATTGACTGGCATATTGGCATTCGGAGTGAAACGACTGGTTGCCCAGAAGTTCAACAATCGCTTATACAACACCTCTATATACTGCATTTTCAGCTTGATGCGGAATTTGTCCGTGATAGGACCACCTCCCGAGAATGCAGTCTTGTAGTCTATTAATTTGTTGCGCAGTTCAGAGTAGCAACGCTCGTTGATTTCCTGCGCATTCTTGACCACTTGATTGATTTGATCATCATAAACCGTACCACTCAAAAGTTTCATCAAGTCCTCACGTACCTCTGGTTCAAGTTGCTTGGAACATAGAATGTTGAATTTCTCATACATTGTTCCCTTTGGATCGCCAAGCAGGTCATTAGGGTCGGCATTACTTGAATTATCCTTCACAAACTCAATCTTGCCGTTGATTACCTTCACTTCAAATGGGGTATAATAGTCTGCTACCTTTTGTGTCAGGCGTCCACTATTGGCACCTTCGGTAAACACGCCAAAGGCACGTACAAGGAATGAGTTTACATGACGCTGAATCACCTGAGGACTCTTCAAATCTACAGATGGCACTCTTACTGGTCGACTGATAATCTTGTCTATAGGATTACTCAAAGTTCTGAGACCTATTAAATCTGATCCACAAAGAGTTATACAGGCACTGCGAACTTTATTGTTACGTCCGCTTCGACCTGCACGCTGCTTATAGTTGGCAGGCAGAGGAGGAACACTCGACAGCAATACCACCTCCAGGTTACCCAAGTCCACACCCATCTCCATAGTTGTAGAGCAGGCAAGGATATTGATGGTATGATCCTTGAACTTCGTCTGTAAACCACGAGCCACACTCTTATCTACCTGAGCAGTATGCTCCTGCTGTACAAAGAGATTTGGGAAGACATGAATATCCTCCAGACGATCAGAGAATACACCGTCTGTTCCCCAAATGTTATTGTTCCAAAGTAAGGCTCTATGTGTTTTAGCCCAGGATTCTATAGTCTTTTTGTCTCCTTCCTTTGCTGAACCCTTATAGTATGGGAAAGCCTCCCATTGCTCATGCAAATCCTCACGTAATTCTACAGGTGTAGTACCTTCCAAATATGGAGAGAAACGCTTGAAATTGTTTCCGATAGGGCGCAGGCAGACTGCATGTCGGTTACCGTCTGCTTTGGTATCGCATAGATAAACGTCATCATAGAGTTTGAAACATAGGTCGTTCAGATTGAAACGAGGCGCATTGTCTTTTTCATTGACAAAGTGTCCCGAATCATCCAGTCGTTGTCCCACCTGTAATATCTTATACTCATCACCAGTCAGAGTTTCCCAAAGAGAATCTATTACGGTTGAAATCTCATGGAAATACTGTCGCTGAGCATCGTTCATGGTCAATGTGTTGTCATCACGGGCAATCAGAGCACAAAGATAACGCACAATACGGGCTGTTGAAACCTTGCCTTCTTCCAGTTTAGGTTTGTTAAATGGACGGCGGCGAGGCTTCTCTGTAGCAAAACGTACCGTTGAGAAGATGTCTATCTTGTCATTTCCTGGAATGCGAAGATAGAAAGACTGGTTGCTTCGTACCGTATAGTCGAGATAAACCTGCATCAGGTTTCTCCAGTCCTCTTCTGTAATCTGGTTAGCTGGGTTGTCCAGCAAATCATTGAAGTCTTCTACAGCCTTTGGCAACTTGATTTTCTCCAGTTGAGGATAATATGTCTCAAACAGACCCAAAGTTTCCGGAGATGCTGCTGATGCAGGACGATGTGCCAGATACATCACCATAATACTCTGGATATACTTGTCAATGATTTCATCTGATGGAAGTCCGTCTTCCACCTCATCGCTATCACCCGAACGCTTCACGAATACTGATGCAAACACCGGACAGTATGGATCATTTTTCAGAAGTTCTGCTATCTCTGACCAGGTCATATACTTGCACGACATCTCGTCCAGCTGCTTCTGAACCACCTTAGGGTCAGGCGACTGGAGATTAGCCATCATTGGCGTATATTTCATCATAGACATAGGATCTGCTTGAACTGCAGCTAAGATTTGTGCCATAGCAGCCTCCTTGGTCAGTCCATTTGCCTTCCTGCGACACAGTTCATGGTATATGGTACTGTTGAACCACATACGTTCCTGTTCCAGATTCTGTTTCAAGGTTGCCTTTGCTGCAGCCTGACGGCTATCCACAAAACTGATATATTGCTGACCGTCATGAAGTACGATGCCGCCTGTCTTTGAATCGCCTTTATCCAACTGGTCAAGGATGCTTGGAGCCATCATGCGTGAGATGAAGTCGGCTGAGAGACGGAACTTCTGCAGGCGGTTGTCTTCCATATTGCCGTTTGCATCACCTTCCACATCCTGGTCTGTATTGTGGTTCTTGGTCTGTTTGGCATTGCAGTAAGGACAGCATCCCTGGATGTTGCCAACAACATGCCAACTTCCTGTTTCTTTTTCATCGGCAGGTGTCAATGGTTGAAGTTTGCCTCCTGGAACCAAACGGAATTTCACGTTACCGTCTCCCTTCATGTTCTTTTCATTAGAGAGTCCGAAGATGGCATACTTCTTCGTTGAGTTGTCATTACTTTCTGCCATGTCAAGATCGAACATATCGCTATCATCAGTTGCGATAGCCTCATAAGTCCAATCCTCAGTATTGACAGAAGCCAGTGCTACATACTCGCCGCAATGCTTGCATCGGCTAAGTTCCAGCAACGGAGCTTCCTCGATAGGAGTCAATGACAGAGCATCTTCACCAATCTTCTTTCCGATGGCGTTTTCTGTATATATTTTGAAAGAACCATCAGTAAACTCATTCAAGCGGACAAAGAGGCCATTGTTAGGGACACGATAGAAGTAGTGTACCTTCAATTTGCATACAGGCATCTTAAGCCCCTCTGCCTTGCAGCGGTCTTCTTCTCGCTGGCACATCTCGTCGAGCCACTGGAGTTTCTGGCTGATAGAAGCTTTCTCAGGATATAGTTCATCCAGAGAGATATAGTCAGCCTTGAAAATCTTTCTCCAACGCTCTTCGTCTTCACCCTTCGGAATTTCTGTTTCTCCGATACGCTTACCTCCAATAGCTTCCACCTGGTCAGCTCTCACGCCAGTGATTCCAGCAATAAACTCCTTCAGTTCTCTTTCATCCTTCTCTTTGTCCTCACCATTTCCGAAGGTAGCAGAAGATGTAGCGAAACGAACATTCTGTGCATCCACCTTGAAGGCGAGAAGCACACGTCGGAGAAGCATGGCAAGTTCTGCTGCTCCAGCTCCAGTATAAGAGTGGGTCTCGTCGATAGCAACCCAGCGAAGACTATGCTTTCCAGCAACAATCAACTTTGCATCGGCTCCTCTCAGCAAGATGTATTCCAGCATAGTAGGGTTGGTCAATACAATATGAGGAGGGTTGTTGCGAACAGCTTTACGGGTATAGATCATGTGAGGATATTTCGAGTCCTTCAGCTCGTAATGTCCTTGACCGTCAGGATCATTCTTTACCCATTCATATTTACCTCCTGTCACATGCTCTATGCGACGGCGCATTTTCTCTGCATCATCTGACTTGTCCGTATTCTTGGGTTCCATTTCTGGTAAGTCACCATTATATACAGTATAGGTCAGGCGAGTGCCTGTAGATGATTCTGCAACCGTCAGAAGTTCTTCCAAACGCTCCTTCTGGTCTTCCATCAAGGCGTTGAGTGGATAGAGAAAAAGTGCCTGTATTTCATTTGGCAGTGCATTTTGTGAGAGGTCATGAATCAATGGCATCATAAAGCACTCCGTCTTACCAGAACCAGTACCCGTAGTCACGACAACCGATTTTGGCTTATCGTCTGCCGTTCTTTGTCTGAGTAATACATCCCAGCATTTATACTGGTGCTCGTATGGAGAATATTTAAAGTTCCACAGTTTGCCCACCAAAGCCTTGGCTTCCTCAGCTTTCTCAGGCGCAACAGGGATATATGAGTTCATGCATTGAACTACAGGCACGGCATTTTCTGGCGCAAATAGATTGCCGATAAGAGTCTTCATCTGCTTGATGTATGAGCGCTGACTGTCGTTGTTCGATTCACCGCACCACATCGCAACGAGGGCTCTTTCCACCGCTGTTCTATTGTTGTTATATAGTTCAGAGAAGTTCATAATCTTGTTATATTTCTTGTCTATATTTCGTAATCTATGTGTATATTAAACTCTTGCCAGTCAAATCCCGACTCTTCAGCAAAGCGGAGCAGTCCTTGTTTGTCTTCTGGCGTTAATGTGCCGTTTCTCTTTTCGAGTAAAGGCTCATATATTTCCGACACGATCTTGTCCATATCCATATCTCTCAATGGTTTCATCAGGAAGAAGTATGTGCCATAATGATTTGCCACTTCGAAACATTTCAGGAGGGATTCAGTAACTGATTCATCAATGTCCTCCCATGCCCATGGATCATTGTCGATATCCATTCCCAGGTTGCATTGCAGATTTTCTGTCGTACTGATGTCTTGAAATATCACACCCGTACTCTTTGAGTCTGCATCTTCATCCGGATTGATAGGCTCTGGTTCAGTCTTCTCGTCATAGTTCCAGTATAGAGCTTGTTCTTCTTTCCATGAACTGTGCTCCTGATCATTGCCGAAACATACTACCAGGCTTTCTGGAGCCATAGCATCGAGCAGCTTTCCTACATAGTGGTTGTCATTTCTCCAGGCGTTTAAGGCAGCTTCACCTACTGATGGATTACCGGAGATATTGATAAAGTCCTGCGAATAAATACTACGCAGATTTCTGCATTCGTATGCCTGATAACCTTTCTCGCTGAAGTCATTCAGCTGAACCCTGTCTTTGAAGATGTAAGGAAGATTGAGTTTTTCCTCATCATTCAGATACTCAATAATCTTGCCGTCAAGCATAACCTCTTTCAATAGGGTTGGTCGATAGACATCTACTTCATAGTAGCTTTCACCTTCTCCGTACCTGATAGGTTGTGTAGGGGAGAGAGGATTTCCATCCATCGGGATTTCATCTTGAAGTTCAGCCTCTGTTCCATCTACATTCTTGTATCTGATGAGCGTTGACTCGAAGTCTCGCTTGATAGGCGATGCTTTCTCTAATCTTGGCAGATAAACTACAGTAAACAATAAAGGCTTTCCTTTTACAGTTACCCTTAATGTCACCTCACCATACGGAGGTTCATTCAGCTTTGTCCATTCGGTATATCTGCCGTTTTCTTGTTTATATTCAATCATCTCAGCCTCGGTTTCCTCCTCTGGCTGAGCATGGAGAATATCGTCCTTGGTAGCAAAGTGACGAACTATCACATCTTCCCATCCAAATATCAGCGGCAGTTCATCTACCTCATATTCGTCGCTGATGTTTGGGTCGTTTATATAATAATGCTTCACCTTTCCGCCTCCTACATATCGGATGGTGTCGGTATAAAGCCTTGTAGTAACCTGGTCATAACCTATGCGGTTATATAGGTTGATCTCTTTTCCTTGTTCATCCAGGAAACTGACGCAATCATAGATGTAAATCCAATTCCATGTCTCGGTAGTACCAAACTTCTGATCACGGAATCGCTTGCGATACACATTTTCGGCAATGGTCTCATCCTTCAGCTTGCAGCGGTATGAAAACAGCAGAGCCGTTTCCTTCTGAGTGTTCTGGGTAGAAGTCCATGCCTCCCCATAGTCTCCCTGTCGCCAGAGTTGGATGTATTCTGTTGTATTCTGTGTTTGAGCCAGATATTCATTACCTTCATCATCCTTCACCACGATTTCTATCTTATCAAATCGTGATGTAGGGATGTTTTTGATCTGTACTCCTTTTTCTACGCCAAAGGCAACGAAGTCGTTCACGCTGTGGTTCAGATAGGTGATGATAGGATTTTCCATGGTCGATGGTTCTATCACCTCATCGCCTCTTTTGAACCTTATATATATAAATAGGTGTAATTGTTTCTCTGGGTTAGGCACGCCCCAGAGATGCACACGATCGTAACGCAGATACTGGTGCAGACCTCCACCTACTTCCTCTGGTTTCAGCCAAAGGTTGAGTCGGCGTGTCATATAAGTATGGTCTGGCGAGAATATTACTTGCCATTCGAAACGGAATTTTATCTTCAATATTTCATCGTTGGCAGCCTTGATGGTTGCCACGAATCGGTTCACGTCAGATGCTGCATCCTTCAGATCGTCTTCATGGAAGGGCATTTCTCCGTTCAGAATCTCCTTCATGTATTCATAAAGGGAATGCTGGCGCTTGATACTCTCTCTGAATGCTGCAGCTCTTGATGCTTCATCCAGATTTTCTAATGTATAGTTCTCGCCATGATAGATACGGCAAAGTCCTTTCAGGAACTTCATCTTGTCATGACGGTTCAGCTCATGCTGTATGGCAAGACCACCAAGCACATAGATGGAGTAGAGCCATCGCTTCTGTCCGCTATCATCCTGATACAGATAGCGTTTCTTGCTGATGCCCGAGTTGGTCCAGAGTGTTTCAAGATCCAGATTCTCTATCAGTTGGTTCCTGTTGCTACTTTGGTATCTGCGCTTATACCATTCTGCCATATAGACAATGGTTGATGTGGCATTTTCGGGCTTTGCCAACGCTGCTACTCCACAATCAGACACAATAGTGCTTAGGCAGACTTCAAGTTCATTGAAATCTGCCTCCGACAATCTCAGCTTCCATACGTATGGATGGCTGGTGTCTAACGATGCTATTTTGTCTGCAAGCTTCTTGCTTAGTCTTGTTTCCATATTTTAATTTCTTTCTTGATGCCTCGGTATGCGTCACGCAAATCCCTTAACGGATGTTCCGAATCCTTGATATGATGAATCATACTGTGGCAGTTGCTGCATAGCGGTACCAGATTCTCCAGGAAGTTCTCGGGTACTCCATCGGTCTCGTAAGTAGAGATCATCTTTATATGATGCACTTCCATGAAGTTGGCACCCAGTTCTTTGCCGTATGTTTCCTCAAAATCCATTCCGCAGCATTGGCATTGATAGCCATACTTGTCAAGGCACATCTGGCGGAGCTGTGGATTGCGCCTTATCACATCCATCTCTTTCAGAATATGCTTCCGTTCGCCTTCGGTTTCTTCACGGAATGATGGAGTAGAAAGTGCTGATGGTTCCGCATCAGATGACAAATCCTCTATGGCAATCTGTGTTTTGATGAGATAGCGGAATGCTTTTGATTCCAGGAACCCTGACCATGTTTTCAGATGTAAGGAATACCTGTTGTCAACCGCATTGTCTTCTGTTCTCATCTGTCCGTCTATAGCCATATCATGGCGTACCCGGTCGTAGTAGTTATGGTCGAGCTGCGTATAGATGCTTTCAAAGTTTGGCGACTCATGCTTTCGTATGAAGTCAGCCAGCTCCGATTCCGTGAATCGGGCAAACTCTTCTGCATCAGGCCTGCGTTTCAAATATTCTTCCACGTAAGCCTTGCGGATGGATGCTGGTGTAGGTATCTCTTGTTTCATAGCCTTCTTTCTTGTCTTTCCTGTTTGCATTCTGTTTGCAAAATTTGTTTTTAGAAGCAAAACTGCAAACGAAACTGCAAACGAAACTGCAAACGTTTATTTTCTTATTCTTCTGTATTTCACGTTGTTAGCTTTGCTATCGTCTGTTTTCAAAATAGCATTTTCATCTACTAATTCTGCAAACAGACGCGATACCTTAGCCCTGTCTTTTTCAGGCAAGTTTAGCAATTGTCGTGCTTCTGAATTATTTATTGTGTCAATGGAATCCAAGCAGCGTAGGATAGCTTCTTTTTGTCTTGCCTTCTCCTGTTTCTTAGTCTTTACATATTCTATCTTGTCATCCATGTTTTTACGCTTACTTACATGAAGAATGTATGATTTACCAGAAGTCTTGCCTGATGGCTCAATGAACTCTAAATCGCAAAGTTTGTCAAGAATGCTCTGTAGACGATAATGACTGATGTTTGGCTTATTTAACAACTCCGAAATCTTTATCTGCTTGTGATTTACAATTTCTGAAAGTACCAATAATTCATCCAATTTCATACCTTTTCCTACTTGATTCTCGTAAAGTAGTGATAACTCTATCAGTTTTTCTGATACAACATCTGCTTTAATACGAAATATAACAGAATTGTCCGTTTCTTCTGGTTTGGGTAAGGATTTTCCTTTTTTTAGAAGGTCTGTAAATATCTTATCGAATCCACTGCCTGCTTTTTCTGCAAGACCTATCTCACGCAGAATATCCATAACATTAGGATTGCGTGGATTGGTCTTTCTCAGATAATTCTCAACAGTAATACCTTCTGGGAAAGTTCCAGGACTTTCTATTTCCAAATACCTACCATCGTCATATTTGCGTATCTCCACTATCTGTTGTCTGCTTAAACTTCTATGTGCCAAAGCATTGATGAGCAATTCACGAATGACGATCTCAGAATAATCTTCAACATATTCTCTAAATAGTCCAAAGACATATTCTTTTTGCTTGATTTCTGCCCTTAGTTGTGCAAAACATGCTTTAGCCACTTCTACTATATTGCCTTTATATTCGTATGGCTTATAGGTACCATCTGAAAAATAGTGAATATACTTCACCTCATAGTATGGTAGCTCTCTTAAGGCTGTCTGATTTCCAATGAATAATAATCCCGTAGTTGTCGGTAAAGGTTCACCATCTTCATCTTTAGTCATTCCAAGAGAGTCAAGCAAATCTTCTTTCGATTTATCCAAGTACGGACTATCAGCATTTTTAGCCTCTATCATATCAACTAGAGTTGACAAACGTTTTTCGTCAATCCATTCTCCTGAGATATGCCATGTTTTTTGGTCATATACTATCAACCCTTTTTCTGACATGATAGTGGCCATTTCATATGGTTCAATAGGACGATTACCATCATTACTACGAATTAAGAACTCTCCACGACTTGTACGATGAAGTTGTGTTGAGAATGGTATTTCTAACACCAGCAAGTTTTTCCCTTCTACATTTATTTTGTGTGGAATAAGTGTAATTGTAGGCTCTGTTCGGTCTTGTACTTGGTGGATAAGGTCGAATACCTTCTTCTCATCATATATGAAATCTTTGTTAATCTCCTTGCTGTCATCAACAATGCCAATAAATAAAAAACCGCCTTTATTGTTGGCAAATGCGACAACATCTCTTGCTGTTTCATCATATTTTGGAGCAAAGTTCTTTAATGATTTCCCAAATGTCATTTTGTCCTCCAACTGCTCCTTGAAGTCCATGATATCACATTCACCTCGTTCAAGCAAATTGTAAAACCATTGTATGCTAAGTTTTGTTAATTTCTTCATATGATATTTCTTCTTTAATGAATTGTAATTATGATTTCTCCATTATCAGTACCGCTTTTGATACTTTCTAACTGGTACTGGAGTTTATCTTAGGTGGTACTGGAGTATCAAGTAACTGACACCTTAGTAACACTTATGTGGTACTGAGAAGGTATTTTGAAGGCATGAATCAGGCACGCCAATTGATGTGTTCCTCGTACTTATCGAAGTCCATTTTGGAGTCTGCTCCTACCTTTTCAAGCATCAGTCTTATCACCTCTTGCTCTTCTGGTGGAAGAAGAATGTCACCACGCCTGCGCTTGAAATATTGGTTACGTCCGAAGTGGAGTATGAGTGTTGTCATGAACTGGTCATACTGCTGTGGGTACATCCGCTTTTGGAAGTTGGTGAATCCTCTGGCGAATATCACCGGTTTCTTATCCCGATAGTATGTACATGCCTCGTCCTTGCTGCATCTGGTGGGATTAATCAGACGCAGATACTCTGCATTCTGCTCCAGCATCATGGAGTAGGCTACCTGATGCAAGCAGGTAGCTGCCATAGGGCAGCTGCTATGCTCACACACAGGATAGTTTATCGGTAAAGACGTATATTCTTTCTTTGGCATAATCTACTTAGTTTTGATACCGTTGTTCTTAAACAATCAATCAAGAAGGAATTAATCCATCGGTTTGATCATCTTCTCGATAAAGGCAATCTCATCGTCGGAGAGATTGTACTTGGAATAGAGTTGGCGGTCGATGTCTGGAATATTTTGGCTCCAGTCGATGTCGCTGTTGTTTTTATAATTTTGAATAGGTACGAATTTAAATTTATCCCTAACGATGTTTTGAGTAATTAGAATAGAAGCTAGTAGAAATCTTGTAAAACAAGTACGAATGTACTTTTTTAGATTCTGTGCTTCTTCCTCATTATCGAATATATCTAATAGAAGATATGATTCTGTACATATAGTATAAGGTGGTAAGACTTCAAGTCTTGAAACGATTCTTTTGCGTCCATTTGCATCTGTTTGTCCTGCATGTTCAGCTGAAGCTTTTGACATGATAACTTTCCACTTGTCTACTATTTCTTTGTTTTGTGGCACATCCTTCTCTTCCATGTAGGTGATTCCATCGCTGCCGAAAAGTGAAATATTTCGACCCGGCTTCGCCGGGAAACCGCGCTGGAAGCTTCTTATCCCAAACGGTTTACGTGAGTAAACCGTTTGGGATAAGAAGCTTGTAAAGGTTTGAGACTTAACCTTATTGATAATATCAAGAACCTTTTGGTTTCTTATAAATGTATCATGTTCGTTAAGATATCTAGTACTTTCATTACGGAAACTACCAAGAATGCTTGTTACTACACATTTGTTATCAGATCCTTTGTTCCATAAGAAATAACAAACCCCACCTGCAATATCTACAGTAGGGAAACAATCTCTTGAATCCTCGTAGTCAAATAACTTTATGAGTTGTTTATCATTAAGCATATTTGCCCTAAACTCATCAAGCCCTTTACCTCCTGTATACCATTTTGCTGGTATAATCATAGACACATTATTAGGGTTTAGTAATTTGGCCAAATCTACAAATTTATTATAAATAGGAGTAGCACTACTTCCTGTTCCACCACCATCCATAATCTGATACGGCGGATTTCCCACTACAGCATTAAATTTCATTTCTTGCTTACTTGAATTGCCCTTCCAGAAACCAACTGACTTCAGTTCTTTTACGAGTCCTTCCTGGTCTTTAGAAGCACGTTCGATTAATTGTAAATTTTTGATATTCGCTTTCTGGTCAACCTGACGGAAGCCAAAGAGGGTGCGGCGAGTGATACCTACAGCCATAGGTGTATTGCAGATAACATACATGTTATCCTTTACAATATCATCCCATACCACTTGCTCTTCCTGCACGCTGACCGTCTCTTTGTCGATGCATTCCGCCTTGATGTATTCATCCAAGCGGCGACGGAAGAGAGAGTAAGTGACATAAAGAGGGTAGAGACCAGTCTTTGAATTGATCTCCAATATCTTTGTCTGAACCTCTCCTGCAAGGTCAACATTGTCAAAGAGTTGACGGGTTACATCGCCCTGGTCAACATAACGAGGTGTGTCAAGTACTCCGATCTTTTCGTCAAAACTTTCGTCGTACCAGCACCAACCACCAATCGTGTCACTCATGTGCATATTCACTACACGCCAAGGAGTAAGCACAGTCTCTTTATCTGGATTGCGGAAATAAGAGAAAATTCCGTAATCTGACGGATGCGTTCATCTATATGCATAAAGTCTGCCTCACGGGTAAGGGCACGATATTTCTTACCCGCTTCCTCGAAACGGGTAGCATTGAAGCACTTACGAATCTTGTTGAAGTCTTCCTTCGCGATTCCCTTCGGCATAAACTCAGTCCAAGACTCATCCTTAATCTTTCGGGTGAAGTTGTCAACAGTCAGTTCGTCCTTTGGGTCACCGGCATCAGCACCGCCATACATCAGCAAAGGAATACGGAGCGCAATACCACGGATATTGGTCATACGCTTCTTAAACTCCTCACGTTCTTCCTTCGCCTTCTCACGTCGGGCAATACGCTCAGCTTCTGCCTTCAGCCAATCCTCACGCTCTTCTTCAGACATGGCTTCCCATTTCGCCTTAAACTCCTCGTCCTTCTTCAACTTTTCTTCAGCTTTCTTCTTGGCTTCAGCTTTCTTCTGGCGAATCTTTTCCTCCCATTCCGCACGCTGTTCATCAGTCATGTGGCTCAGATCAACGGTATCTTTAGCATCCTTACGTTTCTCATCAGGAGCCTTGCCACCATTCTCACCAATATGATTGATGATTTCCGGATTCACCTTGTTCAACTCATCCTGGTTATAGAGACATGGATCGTCAAAGCCCTTGCGTACCAGTCGGTCGATAAAGACGTTCTCCAACTGCTTGTAGATGTCATTGACATCCATAGGACTCATCTTGCCTCCATCCATTGAAAGAACAGGACAAAGCTCGATAAATTCACGAACAGTCTCCTTGTCGCGCATTTCCTGCGTCTTCTCTTCATCGCCTTCCTGCTTCTTCTTCTCCTTAGCTGTAGCCATAGAAGAGAATTTGGCTGTTTCAGCCACAATCTTCAAGGCGCGGTCGGGCGCAAAGTCGAATACATAACATTCTTTCTTGATCTTACCTTCAGGAGTCTTGTATGGAGACTGCACACGGAAGATGGTCTGCATGTATGTGGCAGCACGGTCGCCACCCTTCAGATAGAACACGGCAGTCCAAGGCGCTACAGTAACGCCTGTAGTCAGACGACCACAGGATATGGTGATGGTAGAAGTCTTCTCAGGATTGTCGCCAATCGCTTTAAGTACCTTATCGAGCGCATTCTCATTCTGCTCGTCTGTATCGCTTCTACCTGCAACATTCACTACATCGAAGTGACGGAAAATCTTGTGCTCTTTCAGCAGTTGCTCCAAAGCAGCCGCTTCGTTGACATGAGTAACTACCCAAAGTGTATGACGGAACATCTGGCGATATTCATTGGTAGAGAATGGGAAATTATTCTCAGCATCCTTTTTGCAGAGTAAATCCAAAAACTCAGATACTTCCGGCTCATGTACAAAACGACCTTTAGCACCCTCTGGCATAGATGCATTGTCGGCTTTTGGATTACCTGTCCAGGTACGGAAGAACTCAGGGAATGAAAATACACCAGTCTGGTCCAGAATATTATCAATATTCTTGGTAATGTCGTAGGTGAAGATATTCATCTTCGGCAGTTCGGCGTATGGATTCTTCTCGTTGGGATATTCCAAGTTCCAGTTATGCTTTGCTGTTTGCTCGGCAATATAGTCCCAGGTGTAGATTTCATCCCCATTGAAATCCTCATAGAGATTGAAAGGAGTTCCAGAGAGATAGAGCATCTTGGTTTTCTCTTTCTTCAGAAAGTCCTGGATGACACCTTTGCCCAATGAGGTAAGTGTTCCCTCGTGAGCCTCGTCAATAATGATCAAATCCCAGTCGGTTTTCAGAATGTCAGCTTTTAACTTCTCGTTCGATACTGAAGTTGTGTTGCCAGCACCTGCATTTTTTGCCTGAGTCTTGCTATTAACAAGTTCTGAAAGACGAATATATTGCATCGAAACAAAGAAGGCATAGTGATTGCCTGGAGTCTCGACAAACTTTTCTAAATCATAGTAGTTACCTACAGTCTCACTCTCATCATCCGAACGCATACCGAAGCCATAGGTTTTATGAATATCGCTGTTGCCTTTCACCTTAGGTTCAGAACTTTTGCTGCCCACAACCTGTTTGAAGGCTTGAAGCCAACTTTCTCCTACTACAGGACGGTGGGTGATGATAATGGTGCGCTTTACATCCAGTTCACGCATAAGCTGCATGGCACAGATGGTCTTGCCGAAACGCATCTTGGCATTCCAGAGGAACTGGCGATATTCAGGAAGAACTTCATACTGGTATTCACCGCGTCTTCCACTTCTTTTACAGAAACGCTCCTTCGCTTGGTCGATTGCGTCCCTTTGCTCAGAACGAAGAGTGATAAGGTCATCGGCAAACAGGTCATCCTGCATGCCGGTCTTTATTTCTTCAAGGGTTGAGTACGTTGCCATAATGATGTTATTTATTATTATTCTTGTTTACTAACGACTCGAAGGTCTGTTTGATAGCCGACTTGTCGTGAAAGTCTATATTTCTCAGCGTTGCCTTCTGAAGGTTGATGCCTTTGAGGAAGTCTTTGATAAGACAGAACCGCTCAAAGGGTGGATATTCTTTGTGGATTAATCTATCTCTCTCAGCATCCAATTTTTTCTCGGCTTCTGGAGTTCTGAATATTCCCAAATCAGACTTTTTCTTTTCAAAGTCTTGAATGATCCGTTTTTTCTCTTCTGAAGACAACTCCTTAGGCGTATGCCCTGGAAGTCCGTATGTCAATCCATCCATCTGCCACACGTTCCATGAGATGATGTAAGCAGCACCTGGCATCATGCGCATCTTGTTCTGGTTGAACTTCTTTTCACCAAACTGAGCGATATAATGCTCTTCGAATGTAAAGAAGAGAGCTTCTCTGGCAAGTAGGAGGTTATCGCCTTGCCATTCGAAACCGTATGTTGCACGGAGAGCTATCTTAGCCCAAAGAATCCAATCCTTGGAATCCTTCGTATTCTCGGAAACGATTCGGAGTTTACGGTCGAGCATTCCTATGCGATATTTCACATTCTCGTTATACTCACCGGTAACGGCATCATATCTGTTACAGAGGTATGGAGCTTCACCACAGGTTATTTCCAGACGGGTATCAGCCACATAGTCTTTCCAGGTTTTACCTTCTGGAAACTCAATTTTCTCCTCATTGTTAATCCACTTCTGAGGGTTTTCTGGGTCGGGCGAATTGAAGAGACCTTCTTTTCTGCCGAACCATTCTTCATCAATGAGATTGTTCTGTGCATTACAAATCCATGCAGGAGTAAACACCTCTGCCTTATCCTTTGCACGCTGCGTCTGTTCTTCTTTCGACTTTACGGCACGTGGTCGGATAATCTCCTGGTAATTGTCTTTCTCCTCAGGATTCTTTTTGACCAACTTATTGTATTGCTCCTTCGTAATCACCTTGCCTTCTTTTGAGGCATAGGATGTAATCTTGTCGAGCGTGATAGGTGCAAAGAAAGTAAAATCCTCTCCGTAGTCAGCATACGAATCCGTAGCCCAGTAGATATTCTGCTGGGTGGTATGATCTTTCAGAAGATTCATACATACCTTCTCTCCGTAGCTGTGGAGGAATTGGTTCTCACTTATGTCTGCGTCATTTATCATTGTCTTTGCAAAATTATCATTCTATGTTGCAGTCTTTCTGCACTATTGAATATTTTTTCAATAAATTCTCTATTTTCTCAGCAATTTGCCGCCTCAACCACTCTGGTTTGAGTACTTCAACCTGATTTCCGTATGAAAAGATGCGTGCTTCAAGTTCCTTATTCGGACGAACCATGAGCTTGATAATTCGCAGTTCTTCGTCTTCAACCTCTTGTGAAGGATGGATTGGCTTGTTCACCACATAAGGAAAACGAGCTTCGTCAAACTTCAATAGCACTTCCTCTGCCACTGGATGGTCTTCGGGTAACGTCACTCCAACTATGTCCTTAAAATACTCATTGAAATCTATATCCGTATTGGGGATAAACGGTACATTGGCACGAGAAAACTTCACGATACGGTCGAGTGCTTTGTTGGTGATGTAATTGCCATGACTACCTTCCTGCAATCCTATGAGGAACCAACGGTTGTTGAATTGCTTGATATGGTAAGGATGGAGGATGGCAAATCTTTCATTGCCAGCGAAAGTGCGATAGAGCAAATTCAAAGGCTGATGATTCAATGCGGACTCTATCAGTTCGCCCAAGAATTCTGTTCCCTTCAGCAGATCATTGTGGTCAAATGATACGATGTTCTCTGTATTGGGCTTGACACCAAAACGGAATTCAAGATTTGAGATAACATCTTCCAACCATGCATTACTCGGCACACCACGGAAACGGCTTAGTATGTCGATAGTGGAGCGAAGAGACTTTACTTCTTCGGCTGTCAACTCATTGTTAAAGATGGAGAAGCTTGGGTCTGAATAACGGTAGTAACTTTTCCTTCCATCGAAGGGATATGTTTCGATAGGGGCATTGTAAGTGACTCTATCTCTCATATACTTGATGTCTTCACGTATCTGACGGATGCTGACCTGCGAGCCATAGAGATCCATGAGGGACTCATTGACCGTGTCAAGGAGGTCCTCAATGCTATATGTTCTATGAAAATCGCTAAAGCATCTGTCCAGAATCCGGTAGCGAAGTTGCGCATTCTTGTTTGTTGGCATAGAGTCTTTTCTGTATGTGTTTATTTATCTGTTTTTATAGTAACGACATCGTCCAGTCTGACAAGGTCGTTCATGTCGCATTTGAGACAGCGAGCTATCTCAATCAAATTCTCTAAAGTTGGTTGTGATGTATTGGTGACCCACTTTGATATTGTTGCAGGATCTTTACCGAGCATCTCAGCCAGTTGCTTGTTGGTTAGCATGCGTTCAGCAAGCATCACCTTAATCCGATTTAGAGGTTGTTTCTCCATATTTCTTGTTTTTATATATTATCAATATGCAAAAATAAGGTTTTTTCTTCGAAAAACAGACATTTTTCATAAAAATAACACTCTTAAAGCAAATAAATTGATGCTTTCGTCATGTTATTCGAAAAAATATTGTATTTTTGTAGAAAAAAGGCTGCATCTCAGCAATCGGAGCAAGCTCCATTGCGTTCGGTTTGCACTTTTTTTGCATGTGAAGGGCGTCTTTTTCTGAGAGTGCAGATAGATTGCATAATGGCTTTCTACTTTTGCATCCAGATTGTAACAGTTAGACCTTTAGGTCGTGGTATAAACAAAATCATAAGAACGATGGAAAAGACGAACATCTACACAGATGAAGAGCGTTATTGGATGACAGGAGGCAGAACAGGAACATTGCCTACACGTATCATCCCATCTGTGATTTACAGCTTGGCACCGAACGAGATTTTTGTGTTTGGAAGCAATGCTCTGGGTATGCATCATGCAGGTGCTGCTCGTGTTGCCTACAATGAGTTTGGTGCAGAATGGGGAAATGGTGAGGGATTGCAAGGTCAGTCGTACTCTATTCCCACGATGGAGGGTGAGCATAATACTAAGCTTGCCATCATGAGATTTACGCAATATGCCAAGGAGCATCCTGAACTAAAGTTTCTGGTAACTCCTGTTGGCTGCGGCATCGCTGGATATACTCCAGAAGAGATTGCTCCTATGTTTAAGGATGCTGCTTATTTGGAGAATGTGTATTTACCCATCAGCTTCTGGAAGGTGCTGATGAAATAATATGATGTTATTATCATATAAGTTCAATTTTTAAAATCGAGGATTATATTTTTGTTGCATTATGTTAAGTTTGGATGGAACAATGGAACTTGTGGTTATCATATATGGAATAGCTTGGCTTTTATCGCTATTAACACTTCTATATATTCATTTCACGGAGAAAGATAAATTATTTCGCCGCGATAACTGGAAACTCAGTCTTTTTGTAATTACTTTTGCCCCAATCATATTTTTGGTGATGCTTTTGTGCATTCTCATTTCCTGTATTTGGGATAAAAAGAAAGATGGTGATGTAAAAAAAGAAAAAGAAATAGAAGAAATCAAGAAAAAGCAGGCTGTTGAAAATTTCAAGAAATGTCATGGTTTTTTTGTGGATTCTGCTGTAATCGAACAAATTGGTAGAAAATTGCTAAATATAAATCTTGACACATTCAGAATGCCTGAAGAATTGCAAATGAAGGTTATTGGTAAAAGAATCCCTACTGTCGAAGAGAAAATATTATATGTGTTAGACAAGATACAATTATTGGAAGACTATGGTCTGCAGCTTGAGTATGAAGAAAGAGGAATTGGTGGACGTACTTACATCTATGTCAAGGAACCAAATGGGAACTTAAGCAAAAATTTTTTGGATTTCGTGATTGTTGATGACTCACCATTGGGTGCTTTACAGGTTTATTTTTTAAGTAAATTGTGGCACTATCTTCCAATGTATTGGCATGGTTATTATGATCGGAGGTTCAGTGTTTTCTCCAAAGATGATCTTTTAAAGATTAAAGTTAGGTCAAGAAAAACACGAGGCGAGCGTTCTCTAAAGCCTTCTGATATTTATGAAGAAGAAAATGACCTTCCCGAGGAAGCCTTGGCTTGTGATGTGACTCCTAAAGTTACTCGATACGAGGATAAGTATTATGTCAGTTGCTGTTATTGGTCTGAGTTTGGAGGGCTGATTCGGGAACTTGTTGAAATCAAGATTGAAAACAACAAGGTTACAGAATTTCTGGATGCAAACCGAAAAGTCCTTTATAGATACCATTGTGGTATTATGTACTAATGGGTTTGACATATGCAGAAATAATTAGTGTACAATAAAAATACAAATACAATGACAAATCTTTCTGAAAAATTTCTATCAAATCTCATTCAACGTGGTTATAATTATGTTGATAGTGGATTTTGTGTTTGGGCGGATTGGAAACAAGAAATGTCTTCGTTTCTACATGCTTCGAATAATGACCTGTTGGATTTATCAGAAACAGATATAAATGATATTATTCAATTTGTTTGGAATCAATCATATACAATAGAAAAGAAAGAGAAAAAAATATCTGAATGGGCTTTTGTCAAGAATCAGGAAACTAAGTATCAAAAGGAAATGCGCAATAGTATCGATCGTCTATTTAAGGCGATTGAAAACTATCGTAAAAGCGAATTCTTTGAAGAACTTCTGAAATTTTCAGCACAGTTTAAACTCCTTGCTCCATACAATGCCATGATGGTAAAAACTCAAATGCCGTCAGCTCGTTATGTACTAACTGCGGCAAACTGGGAAAAAAAGTATGATAGAAAGCCTAAAAGGAATGCGAGACCATTAGTTATTCTCCGCAAGTATGGTCCTGTGGATTATGTATTTGAAATAGGTGATACGGAACCCATTGAGAAAAGTCTCTTTGCCATGTCTGATGAACAGATATTGGAACTTTTAGCTGATCCTTACTCAACTACAGGAAAAATAGACTGTAAGGACTATCATGCATTGGTTCAGTCTTTGTCTTATTATGGTATTGCGCTTGAAAAATTTCGAGTTGCCTCCTCTTTTGGTGCCCAAATACTTAAAACACCATGTAAAGTAAATATTAAAGGCATTGAAACAAAAGGACATTATGTCATCAATATCAATGATAAGTCTAGTCTTGGGACAGCTTTCGCTTCAATCTGTCATGAACTTGGTCATTTCTTTTGCTACCATCTTACAGCTCCTAAAAAAGGAAAGGACGATTGGTGGACATGGAGACGTTTGAGTTGGGAACAAAAGGAATTTGAGGCTGAAATCGTATCTTTTATTATATGTGAACGATATGGAGTAGGCAATAGATCATGGGAATATCTATCTCAGGTATTAGGTAAAACGGGATCTATCCCAGAAGGTATCAGTATTGACAGAATCTTTAAAGCTGCTAATGAGGTAGAGCGCATGCTTAATGAGGATTTGGATCCTCGGACATGTTTGCTTTACTTTAATGATAAGGATTTCAAAAAACGATATGATATGGCTTATCCAAGAAATGAAATTCCGATAGATTTTGAAAAATGAAATGTCTTTGTGAAATTAAAATGTTGATTCCTATGAAGAAAACTTATATTCGCATATCACCAGATATAGATGTTTTGTGCATAAATAGTGATAGTTGCTGTGCTAGTGCTTATGGCGACGAGATTTATAACGATAGTCCTTGGCTGGGCCCTCGTTTCAGTATCGTCGTACCAGGAATAGAGGAATGGGTAAAACGATATGAGGATGCAACCGATTTTGCAGAAACAACAACTGAGCCTTCCTTTGACTGGATTTCATGGCATTACGAGGGATTATGTTTCGCTAAAGCAATTTGGGAACAAATGCCAAGGTGTTACACGTTGTATTATGAACCACCATTCGAAGATCATAGTGGCACCCTAGACGAAGTGATAATCGACGAGCATGTTGATAGTTTGATTGATCGCCTACGTCCATTGGCAAAAAAACAGCTTCACCACTTTCAAGAAAGGACAATATTGAATATAAGCTAGAACGAAAAGACTGTTGTATAGAAATTACATTCCGTATCAATAACTTGGGTTTTAACATACCTCTTTCTTTCAGATGTTTGACAGGCATTAAACAATGGCTGAAAGACATCATCGATGCGAAGGATGGGGTGTGCACTATGCAGTTATCTGGATATGATCTCCATTATGCACATCAGACCATAGGTTCTCATCCAGAGATGGGAAGATTTTGGATATCTAAGAATTACCCGTACAATGACGAGTTTTGTGCTTACGTGGACACTAAAGAATTCGTGAGAGGACTCTATCTTTCTTTGATGACAGAACTCGGTTTTGGACTATACGAGAATATTGACAACTACCCAGGAGGGGAAGAACGAAATGTTATATGGAAGCCGTACAACGAACTTAAGTCTTGCAAAATTGAGACTTATATTAGTGGTAATGAAATTTGCGAGGACGGCATTCAATCCTAAGTGTCCAGATAAAATTATTGATTATTAAGCAGTATTGCCTAGGATAATCGTTCCGCAGGAATAAATTGTTATTATGTTCACATTGAATATTCTTTCTTTGTTGCAAAGCTGTATTTATATAAAACATTAAACAGAATAAATTATGAAAAAATTTTTATTGACTTTATTGCTGACATTTGCTGTCGGCATCGGATATGCCCAAACTGAGCATATGAAATTCAAAGGGATTCCTATGGAAGGAACTCTCCAAACATTTACAACAAAACTGAAAACGAAGGGCTTTACACCAATTGGCATTCAGGATGGAGTATCTATGCTAACTGGTGAATTTGCGGGTTATAAAAATTGTACCATTGGTGCAATCGCTGATAAAAGTGGTATGATTTGCAAAGTGACAGTCATTTTTCCTAGTATGGATCAGTGGGGTGAGTTAGATAAATGTTATTCCGGGTATAAATCCATGCTGACGGAAAAGTATGGTGAACCGGTAAAATGCGAGGAGTATTTCGATAAGCTTTATGATCGTGATGCTTCTTCCAAGATGTATGGAATAAAGTTCGATAATTATAAGTACTATTCCTTAATTCCGCAACACTTTGATTTAACTTTATTTATAAGTACCTGAGCAACAAAAAGTTGCTCAGGATTTTGCCATGTCAGATTTTTCACCTATCTTAGTGTTGCAAATCAAAATATGTATCAAACCCGACAGACATGGCAAAGGTAGCAATAAAATCTGAGAAACTCTCTCCTTTTGGAGGAATTTTTTCAATAATGGAGCAATTTGACTCCAATCTCTCATCTGTAATCGACTCAACCCTCGGTATGAGATGCAGGCTGTATGGTTATCAATACAGCGAAATCATCCGTTCGCTTATGAGCGTTTATTTCTGTGGCGGCTCATGCATAGAGGATGTCACCACTCATCTGATGTACCACCTCTCGCTTCATCCGACACTTCGCACATGCAGTGCCGACACGATTCTCAGAGCCATAAAGGAACTGACCCAGGATAACATTTCCTACACATCCGACACTGGCAAGACCTACGACTTCAACACGGCAGACAAGCTGAATACACTGCTCCTCAATTGCCTATTGTCCACAGGGCAGCTGAAAGAGGGCGAGGGGTATGACGTTGACTTCGACCACCAGTTCATAGAGGCTGAGAAGTATGATGCGAAGCCTACATACAAGAAGTTCCTTGGTTATCGCCCTGGCGTGGCAGTTATTGGCGACTTGATTGTCGGCATTGAGAACAGCGACGGCAACACAAATGTCCGTTTCCACCAGAAGGACACGCTGAAGAGGTTCTTTGAAAGGTTTGAACAGAACAAGCTTATTATCAACCGTTTCAGAGCTGATTGCGGCTCGTGTTCTGAAGAGATAGTGGAAGAGATTGCTAAACACTGCAAGACCTTCTATATCCGTGCCAACCGATGCAGTTCGCTCTACAATGACATCTTTGCCCTCAGAGGTTGGAAGAAAGTGGAATTGGGCGGCATTGAGTTTGAGCTGGCCTCCATTCTCATCGAGAAATGGAAAGGGAAGGCATACCGTCTTGTGATTCAAAGACAGAAGCGGATAGACGGCGAACTCGACCTGTGGGAAGGAGAATACACCTACCGCTGCATCCTTACAAATGACTACGAGTCTTCCGAGAAAGAGA
>ENA-OOYP01000015-OOYP01000015.1-human-gut-metagenome-genome-assembly--contig:-NODE-15-length-28642-cov-8.717564_pt1 | contig 28642 bp, 22 predicted proteins | sample MGYA00241705_ERZ501382 | MGnify/ENA primary metagenome ERZ501382 (study PRJEB25962, sample SAMEA2042741) | human gut metagenome | biome: human gut; feature: human-associated habitat; material: faeces...
GGGAAAAAGCGTTCAAATACCTGGCAATATACAAAGCTTGTGCCCGTACAGGGCGCCTTGCTGATTGCCATTATTCCCAGGGCGATGCCCTGGGAGGGCACTGAAAAAGTAAAATCCACTTTCAGATTGAAAGTTAATGACGGATAAACCGTAGTTTTATCCTTCTTTTTCTGTCAAATACAGTCTTATTAAGACGATTTATGGAAAGAGAAGTTATAAATCGTAACCTTTTTCCGTTTTAGTCCTTAAAAATGGGGACTTTTTCAGTGCCCTCCCTGGGCTAGGAGCTTCTGCCCTTTCAGGGCGTGCTGCTTCTGGAGCTTTTGGGCCTTCAGCCCGTACTTGAACCACATGCGAAACTTCAGTCTCTAACTTAATGCCACATTTTTACTTGGCAACAAAGGAAGAAAAATACGTTCCGATGCAGTAAAAAATGCGTCCCGATGTAGCATTTGCTACGTCCCGACGCAGCAAAAGATACGTCCCGACGCAGTATAAGCTACGTCGGGACGTAATTTCAGCTTTATGAAAACGGCTGCATAGAAACAGAAAAAAGGTGTGTATTGAACTTGTTTTTGCAAACTGTAATCGGGTGTGACAAAAAATCGATAATTAACTAAATTTATGAACATATATGCTAAAAAACATAGATATTTCATATCAAACATTTAAATTTTAAGCGATTATCTTGGGCAAATAAGAAAATATTCGTAATTTTGCACCGATTTAAGTTAAATAGGTATTTCCATGCGTGCATATTAGTGAAAGAATGTATAAATGGAGGGGCGAAGTGTCGCCCTGAGTGCTTTCGGCTTTTACCAAACGAGAAAAAAATGAGAAAAAAATAATAATTATTAATTAGTAAACTTGAAACAAACAAGGATGAGAAGATTAACTCTTTTACTTGTCTCACTTGTATTGTTGTCTATCCAATCGGTCTTGGCGCAGAGTTTCAGCGTCAAGGGTACAGTCGTATCTGCTGAAGACAACGAACCGATGATTGGTGTGACCATTATGCAAGAGGGAACATCAAATGGCGTAGTGACCGATATTGACGGTAACTATACCATCGAAATTAAGGGTGCTTCGAAGGCTACGCTTGCCTACTCTTATGTGGGTTGCGTTACGCAGAAGCACGTTGTGAAAGCGCAGACAAATACGCTCAACATCACCCTTGCTTCGGATTCCAAGATGATGGATGAAGTGGTTGTGGTGGCGTATGGCGTGAGAAAGAAGGGAACCATTGCGGGTTCCGTGTCTGCCGTAAAGTCTGAAAAGATAGAAAATGTGCCAGCGGCAAGCTTCGACCAAGCTTTGCAGGGACAGAGTACTGGTTTGCAGGTCATCTCTTCTTCGGGTGAACCTAGCAAGGCGGCTACCTTCCAGATCCGTGGTACCAACTCTATCAACTCCGGCAAGTCGCCACTCTTTATCCTCGACGGCGTGCCAATCTCAAGTTCTGATTTCAATACCTTGAGTCCTAACGACATCGAAAGTATCTCTGTATTGAAAGATGCCTCTTCTACCTCAATCTATGGTGCACGTGCTGCCAATGGTGTGGTTGTCATCACTTCCAAGCGAGGCTTGTCAATGGACAAGGCGAAGATTACGCTCCGTGCACAGTATGGTTTCTCTGAGTTGGCACAGACCAACTGGAAAATGATGAATACCGACGAGCGTATCCAGTTTGAGAAAGAAGTAGGTCTGGATACAGGTAAGGATTACAATCTCCTTTCAAGAGTAAACGTAAACTGGCTGGACGAGGTGTTCAACGACCGCGCTCCGCTGCAGAGCTACGAACTCTCTGTCAACCGTGCTACCGACCGCTTGAACTACTATGTTTCTGGTGGTTTCTACGATCAGGACGGTATCGCACAGAATTCAACCTTCCGCCGTTACAACATCCGCACCAATGCTGATGTAAAGGCTAGCAAGTGGTTGAAGGTAGGTACCAACACCATGGCTGCCTATGAGGAGGCTCAGCAGGCTGACGACGGCAGCTATACTACCGTTACTCCTATCTCAGCATGCCGATTCATGCTGCCTTACTGGAATCCTTATGCCAAGGATGGCAGTCTGGCTTCACTTGCTGCAGGCAACTGGGCTGGAACCAGTGAGAACCCTATCGTTTACATGGGCTTGAATCCTATCAAGAACAAGAAATATAAGGTACTCTCTACCATGTATGCTGAAATCTATCCGATAGAGAATCTGACTATCCGTACTCAGTTTGGTGCCGATTTCACCCATTCTACAGCGTTCCTCCAGTCGTTCCCAAGTCTCTCTTCAAATAACGGACAGGGTACAGCGGCACGCCAGAGCAGCGATGCCATCAACCTGACAGAGACCACTACGGCTAACTACCGTTTCACCCTGAACGATATCCATTCGTTCAACGTGATGCTGGGTCAGGAGGCTGTCAATTTCCACTCAGAGGGTTTCCAGGTATATTCCAAGGGTCAGACCAGCGATCTCCTGACCAATGTATCATCAGGTACACGTGCCAGCCGCTGGGCAGATTCATCTTCTGACTACTCTTACCTGTCATTCTTCATGCGTGGCGAGTATAACTATAAGGAGCTCTACTATGCCGACTTCTCTCTGCGTACTGATGCTTCTTCACGTTTCGGTAAGGATCATCGCTGGGGTACATTCTGGTCGCTCGGTTTCATGTACAACGTGAAGTCAACCGACTGGCTGAAGGATATGAAGTGGCTCAGCACAGCCCAGATTGCCGTAAGTACCGGTACATCGGGTAACTCTGAGATTCCTAACTATTATCACCTGGCTCTGGTATCGGGTGGTGCCAACTACGATAATACTGCCGGTTTCTCTCCATCACAGAGTGGTAACGAGGAATTGGGTTGGGAGTCAACATGGGCAAACAACTTTGCCCTCCGTTTGGGCTTCCTCGACAGAATCAACTTCAGCTTCGAGGCTTACTACAAGCGTACCTCCAATATGCTGATGCGCGTTCCTGAGTCTTACACCGTTACCGGCGAGGGCTATCGCTGGAAGAACGTAGGTGTGATGGCTAACAAGGGTATCGAGTTGAGTGCTGACGGTGATGTAATCCGCACACGCGACTTCACCTGGAATGTAAGTGCCAACGTATCTTACAACCAGAACCGATTGAAGGAACTCTATAACGGTGTAACCGAATATGTAAACTCAACCACCGGTTTGAAGTATGTGGTAGGTCACTCAGTAAGCGAGTTCTTCCTGAACCGTTATGCCGGTGTGAACCCAGCGAATGGTGAGCAGCTCTGGTATGATAAGGATGGCAACGTGACCAACGAGTTCCGTGAGAGCGACAAGGTGATGACAGGCAAGACCTATGATGCACCTTGGATGGGTGGTTTCGGTACAAGCTTCCGTTGGAAAGGCTTGCAGCTTTCTGCCCAGTTCAGCTGGATCGGTACACGCTACGTGATTAACAACGACCGTTACTTCGAGGAGAGTGGTGTAACCTTCGGTACAGCTTACAACCAGTCAAACCGTCTGTTGTACGACCGCTGGAAGCAGCCTGGCGATATTACCGACATCCCACGTTGGGGCGAGGTAACCCAGCTCGACGACCGCTTCTTGGAGAATGCATCGTTCCTCCGTCTGAAGAATCTCAGTCTGTCCTATTCATTGCCACAGAGCTTGTTGCGCAAGACCAACTTCTTCTCTATGGTCAGAATCTACGGTCAGGCACAGAACCTCTTCACCGTAACCGGTTTCAACGGTCTGGATCCTGAGGTTTCATCCAATATTTACCAGGCACAGTATCCGGCATCACGCCAGTTTACTCTGGGTGTTGAATTGCAATTCTAACCAAGAAAGGAGAAAAAGAAATGAATATCAAAAATATAAAGACATACATCCTGTCGGGAATCCTAGCCCTCTCGATGTCTTCCTGTCTTGATAAGTATCCTGAGGATTCTATCCGCATGGACCAGGCTATCAATACGGTGGGCGACATAGACAAGCTGGTGTACGGTATCTACGACAGTTTCAAGAGCAGCGCCCTCTATTCGGGCAATCTGACAATCCTGCCAGATCTGCAGGCAGACTTCGTGTACTGCGTGAAGGGCTACTCTAATGCCTATGGCGATATCTACCGTTGGAAAGATATCAAGGCTACCAACACCGACATCGAGGCGGTATATGCCGATCTTTATGGTGTTATCAACAATGCCAACTTCCTGCTCGACAACGTAGATAAGGTGAAGGCAAACACCAACAGTGATAAGGAGCTCGACAAGCTGGAGCAGTGTGAGGGCGAGGCTTATTTTGCCCGTGCCCTGGCTTACTCAGAACTGATCAAGTGTTTCTGCAAGGCTTATGACAGCGATGAGCAGGCTGCGAAGGAACTCGGCGTTGTACTCACAGAGCACTATTACGGCAATGAGCCACAGAAGAGAGCCACTCTGAAGGAATCATACGATTTCGTATTGAGAGACCTTGACAAGGCTGCTGAATATCTGAAGGTAGACGAAGACTTCACTGGAAGTCTCTACAACGAGATTTTCTTCAATGAGTATACCTGTCATGCCTTGCGTGCGCGCGTATCCTTATATATGCACAAGTACGATGATGCCATCAAGTATGCATCTAAGGTAATCGGCAGTAAGTATTATACATTGGAGAAGGCTTCTTCCAACACTTATACAAACCAGGTGAACGATTACAAGTATATCTGGACCTATGGTGATTCGCGTGAGGCTATCTGGAAGGTAGGCTTTACCGTGAACAGCTATGGCGGTGCACTGGGTACCATCTTCGATAACTACAACTATGTAACTTATCGTCCAGACTATGTGCCTGAGACATGGGTCATCAACTCATTCGACAGCAATGACCTCCGTGCTGCAGCCATCTTCACAACCCGTGTAACAGGTTATGAGCACGGTTTGCAGTGGCCTTTGCTGAGCAAGTATTTCGGCGATGCAGAATTCCTGAGCAACAATATCCTGCATGTTCACCAGCCAATGGTATTCCGTCTGTCAGAGCAGTATCTGATTCGTGCTGAGGCTTACGCCATGAAGGGGGACTATAGTAAGGCAGGTAAGGACATCTCTACCTTGCGTACAGCCCGCTACTCATCTTATGGTGGAAACACCTCGATGAGCGAGAGCAACGCCATGAAGATAATCGAGGCAGAGCGCGTGAAGGAACTCTATATGGAAGGCTTCCGTCTGAACGACCTCAAGCGCTGGCACAAGGGATTTGAGCGTAAGGCTGCCGACCAGCCTGCTGCCAACTTCGTGCAGAGCAGTCTGAAGGTTGAAAAGGATGACCCTCTCTTTGTCTGGCCAATTCCTCAGCATGAGCTTGAGGCACCAGGTTCTGAGATTCAGCCTAATGAAAGTAACAAATAAAATAAGGAGACGATCATGAAGAAAATAATGATGGGATGTTTGGCAGCCGTAGCTGCACTCATCGCTCTTGTGAGTTGTTCACAGGATTATACCACTTATGCTGGTCCAAGTCATATCATGTTCTCTGATACGCTCTATCAGTATGCAGTACAGGAAAGCAACGAGGTTTTCAATGTGCCTGTATCTGCAACCGAAAAAGCTGACTACGACCGCACCTTCGGCGTGGAGGTAGTAGACAAGCAGAGCAATGCCATCGAGGGTAAGCATTACCGCATCCTCAACAACACCGTTACAATCAAGGCGGGCGAGATGGTAGGAAATGTGAAGGTTCAGGGTATCTATGATAACATCGGCAAGACCGATTCGCTCGGCTTCACCCTGAAACTGGTGATTCCGGAGAAGTATAACTGGACAGATCTCTATAAGGACTATACCCACGTGGTAATGCAGAAGTATTGTCCTTTCGATATCCACAACTTCTCAGGCTGGTGTAAGGTAACATCTACCTTCTACAGCCAGTATCTGAACAACGTAACTGACCGTCTGATCAAGACAGAGGTGGTGGAAGGCGAGGAGAATACCGTTCTCCTGAAGGATGTTTACTATAAGGGCTACAACCTGAAGTTGAAGTTCAATACCAAGAACATGCTTGAGCCAAAGGTAGAGATGGACGACCAGATAGCCGGTGAGACCGGTGAGGCGTTCGGTACCATCTATGGAGACGGCAAGCTGCGCATCAGCCAGCCTTCTCTCTATACCTCTTATTATAGTACCAATAAGAACATTGTATTGCAGTATGTTGTTATGAGTGTAAACAACAAGGATGGTTCATTATTCGGTAATGTAGGTACCTTTATCACCGTATTTGAATGGATCGACGATGCAACGGCAGAGAAATTGAAAGAACAAGGATATTAATCGTAGAATAAAAAGAAAATGAAAACATTGATTTCAAAATATTGGCTCGTATTGATGGCGCTGGTATCAGTGACTCTGTTCACAGCTTGTTCCAGCGATGACGATGCCGTAACTCCTGTATTCTCACAGGTACAGACTATCGCCGGTGAAGCTGGCGAAGTGAAAGAGTTTACTTTCGAAGCTAACGAGAGCTGGAGCCTTTCTTCAGACAAAATCTGGTGTAAACTGGTGCAGGGCGAGAAAGCAGACGCCTTCGTACTCAATGGTACTGCAGGCAAGCAGACTATCAAGGTTAAGATTACTGCTGATGATGCCAGCAAGGAATTGAGCGTGGCTCAGCTCTTCTTGAGCATGGGTGGTCAGAAGGTTGCCGTCGCTGAGGTTACGCGTTCGGCTGCCGGCTATAAGTTGCAGGTATTCGATGCGGCTGGCAATGATATCACCGAGACAGGTATCACTGTAGGTTACAAGGACCTCGCAGCACAGCCTATATACAACAAGTTTACCGTAAAGTCAAACTACCGTTTTGCGGTTACTAATACTCCAGCTTGGGTAGACTTGGAAGGTGGTTTCCTGGTAGGAACACCTAACAAGGATGCTGTAGGTGGTGTTGCCTTCAAGGAGGATCAGGGCGTAAGTGCTAAGTATGCCATCGCTAAGGACGGCAACTACACCATCACCTTCACTTCTGAGGATGGCAAGGCTGCTAAAACCGTACCTGTTATCTTTGAGGGTATGCCTGAAAATATGATGGAAATTACTCATCCTAATGATGATAAACTTGTTTCGAAGTGGAATGTCTGGAATGTATCACTCGATGGTAAGGTGTTCACTCAGAATGGTTCTAAACTGAATGGCGGTGAGACCAACGATTTCACATTCTACAACTTCGTTCCTTTCACCCTCAAGACCTTGGATGATGCTTATCAGCTTGTAGTCTTCGAGAAAGAGAAGAAAGGTTTGTTCGAGGATGGAACTGGTGCTGTGAAGCTGCAGGGTGAGAAGGGTGATGTGAAGCTCACAGTCGCTCCATTAGGCAGCGGAAGCCGTGAGTTCCTGGTCTATGCATTGCCACAGAACGTATTTGAGAGTCTGGAGAATGGACTCGACGGAATGCTTGAGAACAACTTTACAACTGTGAAGAGCGATTACGACCGCTACTTCCTGATGGATGTTGTACAGAAGAAGGTCAACTCTTCAGCTGATGATCAGTCTGCAGCACCAACAATCAAGAAGAATAACTGGCTCGACGTAGAGTGTACAAAGGATGTAAACGGAATGTACAAGGAGGTGGCATCCAGCTTCCTCAACTATAATGGTGATGAAATCTACATCGCTTCGGCAGCAGTAGGTTCTTCGCTTACAGTAAATCCTAACATCAAGGATTGGGATCCTACTACCATGATGGAGTCAGGTTATCTCTATATGATAGGTAGCGATGGTCAGGAAATCGTTCCAGAGGCAAGCATGGATGAGAACGACAACTGGATTTTTACATTCCAACTTCCAGAGACAGCTCCTGTATTCATGGCTTTCCAGGACAATGGCAAGGTGGTGAAGGTGCTCGTAATTGAGCCTACCTATAATCAAAGCAAGAAACATACTTCTATCAGAAAAATTAGAAAGTAATGAACAGAATGAAAATATTTTCAAAGGCACTCTTGTTGCTCTTGGTCTCTCTCCTGACCTTTGCAGCAACAAGTTGCTCGGATGATGAAACCGGAGGCTGGGACGGCACATACGGATATGTGCAGTTCAAGCTCAGCAAGAAGGTTTCTTCAAGAGCTACCCGTGCTACTGCCCTTGACAAACTTGAGAAACTGGATGATGCCAAGAAAATCAAGGTGGTCATGGAGCACAATGGTACAACTGTCTCTCAGACACTGGTGCTCAATTCTTATAATTCAGAGAATGCAGAGTACGGTCTGAGAAGTGAAAAACTGCAACTCGCTTCGGGTACTTACACCGTCATCGGTTTCTATCTCTATGATGCGGTAGACGAGGAGTTGCTGGCTTCTTCTGCCGGCGAAACATTCACTGTAGTAGGTGGCGGTCTGGAAGTACAGAACCTCATGGTGGAGACTGTGGAGCGTGGTAAGGTGAAGTTTAATCTCGTGAAGGAGTGGGAGAAGACCCGTGCCGGTGGTACTGAGTATCTCTTCTCTAACATCCGTCTCGTTGATGTCAGCGTAACCAACCTCTTTACCCGTGAAACCTATACCTTCCCTGAACTGAAGGTGAAATACAAGGAGGGAAGCAAGGAGAATCAGAATCCTGACAATGAGAACGATAAGTATATGGACACAGGTACAGCTTACTGCGATTCTACCGTATGGTTGCCTGCCGGTACTTATCAGGTTACCTCATATACCACCTATGGCAAGACTGGTGCGGTAAAGACCAAGTATGAGACCCAGCCTGTAAAGGGTGAGGCTTTCATTATAGAGGACAATCAACTCAATGATAAGGCTCAGGTGCCTATCCTCCTTTCCAAGACCAAGGAGTATATCAAGGACTATGAGGCTTTGAAGGCTATCTGGGAATCTCTCCATGGTAAGGAGTGGAGCTTCTATGGTGATGCTACCTTCAAGGGAGCTAACTGGAACTTCAACAAGGAACTCGATATGTGGGGCGAACAGCCGGGCGTAACGCTCAACAGCAACGGCCGTGTCATCGGTCTTATCATCGCCGGTTTCGGTGCAAAGGGAATCGTACCTGATGCCATCGGACAGCTGACAGAACTCCAGGTGCTCAACCTCGGTTCTCACGATGAGAAGATTGGTGCCAACATCTTCAATGATTATGATGCAAACAGTCTGACTGCAGCAAAGAAGAGCAGCATGCGTCACGACTATGAGAACAAGTTCCTGAAGTATGACCCACGTGCCAACATGTCGGAGATGATTGTAAAAAGCTACAACTCTGATCCTAAGGTGGCACCGAAGAACAGAATCAAGAAGGACAGCCGCATCAACCTGAAGGATGCGCAGATCGGTACATTGACCAACAAGATTACAGGTGTATCTAAGGCCATCTACCGTCTGACCAAATTGCAGCAGTTCTATATCGGTAACTCTTCTATCACATCCGATGAGGTTTGTGCGAAGTTCTACAATCCTGACGATCCTGTTTATGGTAAGTTTGCGCAGGAGTTTAAGGATGAGGATTGGGACAAGATGGAAAACCTGACCGACATCGAACTTTACAACTGTCCGAAGATCAGTCGCATTCCAGACTTCTACTATAATCTCCCTAAATTGCAGGCGATGAACCTAGCACGATGCAAGGGAATCTCAGCCAAACAGTTGAGAGACGACTGGACCCATCTGGCTAACGCGAAGACAGGTAAGACACTCCAGATTCTCTATATGAGTTACAACAACCTGGAGGAGTTCCCTGAGTATTCTGCATTGAGAAAGATGGTAAATCTCGGTCTGCTCGACCTGGCTTACAACAACATCAAGAAGTTGCATCCGTTCGGTTCTGAGGTAGCACTTTCTTCACTCTATCTGAACAACAACCAGATTGAAGAGGTTCCTGCTAATCTCTGTGCCTTTACAGATGATGTAGAGAGTCTGACCTTCGCTCATAACAAACTGAAGAAGATTCCGAATATCTTCGATGCAAGTTCTGTTCGCGAGATGGGTTCTGTAGACTTCTCTTACAACGAGATTACAGGTGTAGATAATAGTCATCCCTACAAGGGTATTAATGCAGCTTCAGTCAGTCTGTCAAACAACAAGATAGAGAAGTTTCCTTCTGAGTTGTTTACTGCCGGTTCGCCAATCACAACCATCGATTTGAGCGGCAACCAGATGCGTACCATCCCTAAGGGTTCCATCAAGGGCAAGAAGGCTTATCTGCTGCAGGTCATCGACCTCCGATTCAACAAGTTGACATCCCTCTCTGATGACTTCCGCTCAACCACATTGCCATATATTACCAATATGGACTTGAGCTACAACTGCTTCACCGAGGTGCCAACCCAGCCATTGAACAGTGCCGTGCTCCGTGCCTTTGCCATCAACCACCAGCGTGATGAGAATAACGACCAGCGTTGCCTGCGTACATGGCCTACAGGAATCACAACCTGTCCGAGCCTGATCCAGTTCCAGATTGGTTCCAACGATATCCGTAAGGTAGAAGAGACACTGACCTCTCACCTTTATATCCTGAATATCGCAGACAACCCTAACATCTCTATCGATGTAACCAGCGTCTGCGCATACATCAAGGCAGGTATGTATAAGCTGTTCTACGACAAGAATCAGGACATCCGCGGTTGCGATGCTTTGGATCTCGAAAATTAAACCCTATAAGAAAGTAGTAATATGAAATATATGAATAAACTGACATTAGGTATCGTTCTCGCTGCCGGGCTTTTCACAGCCTGCAGCGATAAGGATGATGTCGATATCCCAGGAGGACTGGCGCTCGATAAAGAGGAGATAGCCATAGGCCCTCAGGGGGGAACAGAGCAGATTGCCATCGCTGCCTCACAGGACTGGGTAGCAAATACTTCTGAGCCTTGGCTGATGCTTTCGCCTGCCAACGGCGTGGGTTCTGTTGAGGGTACCATCAAGGTGGATTCTACTCTTTCCAACACGCTCCGCAGCACAGAACTCAGCTTCCAGGGTGCCAACGGACAGAGTCGCAAGCTTACCGTCACCCAGTTCGGTTATGGCAAGCAGATCTTCCTGAAGGATCCTGTGGTAGAAATAGAGAACTCTGATTCTTACGATAAACGTGCTTTCGAGAGTCTGATTTCTGCCAACGTAGAATGCAAGATTGGTAAGATTGAGTATTCTTTCGAGGGTGATATGACTGATGCCGAGAAGGCAGAAAACAAGAGCGAGCGTGAGGGCTGGCTTCTGAACAGCAAGGATGAAGATAAGCTGACAGGTACTAACCTGGGTATCGTGCTGGACAGAAAGTACCGTCCTCGCACCGTGAAGTTCAAGTTCCGCTGGACGATGAATGTGGTTCCTGCTGTTCGTGTGGCTAAGGTTCACTTAGTACCGGTAAAAGCTGAAGATAAACTGGTAGATGCAGATGGCAATCCTACAGATGATGTTATCCTGACCGTTCGTCAGAAGGCAGCACCAAAGATTGAGGACAACCGTGCCGGTGACTCTCTCTCTGTCATCATGATCAACCAGAAGCTGGGTAGCATTGCTACCTTCGATTCCAGCGATAACATGCGCAACTGGAGCGGCGTAACGCTCTGGGAAGCTACTGATGATTTCGTGAAAACTCATCCTGAGGCTTTAGGACGTGTACGTTCTGTCAAGTTCAGTATGTTCAACCTCAAGAGTGGTGAAACTCTTCCTAAGGAAGTGGGCAACCTCAAGTTCCTGGAGTCATTCTCTGTTGCTGCCAACGAGAACAACCAGATTCGTGAGGTGAAGCTCGGTGAAGAAATCTGCTCGCTGAAGTATCTGAAGAATCTTACCGTTCAGGCTTACGGTCTGACTCAGTTGCCTGCTAACTTTGTTAAGCTGGGCGAGAGTCTTGAAACGCTCAACCTGGTAAGTAACAACTTCAACAAGTTGTCGGATATCACCAATATCGTCAACGAGAAGAACTTCCCTAAGTTGCGTAACCTCATTCTCTATGCACAGCGCCGTACGGATGTTGTCACCAACATCGCTTCGCTGGGCGAAATGAATGCATCAGGCGTCTATGTTTATAATAACTATCCTATCGGACTGTATGGAAAGGTAAATGCCGGAACTGCAGACCGCCAGGCGCTTCTCAAGCTCCTGACATGGGATAAGTTGAATACACTCGAGTTGTCTTACTGCTTCCTGGAGGGTGAACTTCCTACCGATGATGAGATGGAGGCAGCTTTGAAGGCTGCCGGCAAGGCTACCCGATACAGCGAGTCTGACTTCTCTACCAACAAGAAAGATTATCTCGACAAGCTGGTAGGCGATACCTGCAAGTGGTTGCTCTCAGGCAAGGGTAATCCTGTAACCTGCAAACACAAGGATGGTTCTGTAGTTTATAAGGATGTTTATCCTCTTCAGGTGCCACGTGTATTGCCTAACTGCCGTCAGTTGTCGCTCAACCTTAACTTCCTGACAGGTGCGGTGCCAAAGTGGATTCTTTATCATCCACATCTGGTAGAATGGACTCCTTCTATCATGATCTTCAACCAGCAGCCTAAGGGTAAGAACAGCGATGGCGCTGCCGTTGGTTTCTCTAATATGACAGAAGACAGCTACAGCTACGATTACTTCTACGGAACCAGCGACCCAGGCAGCAAGTGGGAGGTTCCGGGTGTAGCTTATCCGCTCTACTACCGCAAATACGTGGCAGCAGGCGATATTAATGAAGCTGCGCTGATGGCTAAGTACAGGAGAACTAAGAAAAAGTAAGATAAACATAAAAACAATATAGAAGCAAACAATGAAGAAAAAGTTTTTCTATATAGCAATGGTCGCATTGGCATTGACGGGCTGTTCTGACAGCCTGTCAACCATCGGCTCTTCTGACGGCAATTCAGAAATCACCATCCCTGCAGATGCTGAGGCGGGTGAGTTGCTGATTAAGTTCAGTCCGGAAATGAGCGATATCCTCGACCAGGCACAACTGAGCAAGACCCGTGCCGGAAAGGTTACCCGTTCGGGTATTCCTTCTACCGACGAGGTGCTCGACATCCTGGGAAGCTACAGCTTCGAGCGTGTGTTCCCAGTAGATGCAAATACTGAGGCAAGAACCCGCGAGGCGGGACTCCACCTCTGGTATACGGTGAAGTTTAATAAGGGAACCGACCTGAAGGCGGCAGCCGAGCGCCTGAAGCAGTTGGGCGAAATCTCAAAGGTTCAGACCAACGGTCGCATCAAGCGTGCTTACAAGACAGACAGCAAGCGCATCTATCTCAGCGATAAGGCACTTCAGCAGAAGTCTACCCGCGCAGCAGCCAATGGTGAGCCTAATGACCCAGGCTTTGCCAGCCAGTGGCACTACCGTAACCTGGGCGAGGGCCACTATAACTTTGAGAACCTCAACAATAATCACGTAGGTGCTAAGGCAGGATGTGACGTGAATGCACTTGAGGCATGGAAGACCTGCACAGGTGATCCTTCTATCATCGTGGCTATTCTTGATGAGGGCGTGATGTATAAGCACCCTGATCTGGCAGCCAACATGTGGTGCAACCCGGGCGAAACTACTCAGGGTGCCAAGACTGACGGCGACGGAAACGGTTATGAGGGCGACCTTCATGGCTACAACTTCGTTACTGAGAGCGGCGATATTACCTGGACTGATGCGAATGACACCGGTCACGGTACTCACGTAGCTGGTACTATTGCAGCTGTCAATGACAATGGCATTGGTGTTTGTGGTGTTGCTGGTGGTGACGGTACTCCTAATTCTGGTGTGAAGATTATGTCCTGTCAGGTATTCTCCGGCCAGAACAGTGTAACCTTGGCAGGCGAGGCGAGAGCCATCAAGTATGCTGCCGATAATGGTGCTGTCATCCTGCAGTGCAGTTGGGGTTACAACTCTTCAGAGTCTAGCATCATCAACGGTTATACTCCGGGCCCTGCTACCGAGAAGGAATGGGCTGAGACCTATCCGCTGGAGAAGGAAGCTCTGGATTACTTCATCAACAATGCCGGTTCGCCTAATGGTGTCATCGACGGTGGTATTCCTGTCTTCGCAGCCGGTAACGAGTATGCTGGCAATCCTGCTTTCCCAGGTGCTTACTCTAAGTGCGTCAGCGTATCTTCATTAGCTGCCGACTATACTCCAGCCTGCTACACTGATTACGGTTCGCTCGTAACCCTGAGCGCTCCTGGTGGCGACTTGGAATATTACAGCAAGATTGGCGAGCAGGAAGATGAATACTGGGCAGAGACGACAACCGAGCAGAAAGGTGCTGTGCTCTCTACGATGATCAAGAACGGTAAGCCTGCTTACGGCTACATGGAGGGAACCTCTATGGCTTGTCCTCACGTTTCGGGTGTGGCTGCTCTGGGTCTTGCTTATGCTGCCAAGACGAACCGTCATTATCGTGCTGCCGATTTCGTAGCCCTGATGAAAAAGTCTGTAAAGGAATTGGATAGTCATTATCAGAATGGTGCAACCAAGACCTACTACATGAACCATACTACCGTGGGTGCTTCGCCTGAGATCGTACAGCTCTCTAAGTACATCGGCAAGATGGGTGCTGGTTTGATTGATGCAGCCAAGCTCTTGGACAACATCAAGAACAAGGAACTCAGTTCTGATATGAAGTTGCCTAACGTGTATGTGGGCATCGAGAAGACTGTTTCTCTCAACCTCGCTGCATATTTCGAAGGTCAGACAGAGGACTTCTCTTGCTCTGTAGTGAATGGCAGCGTAGCTTCTGCTTCGGTAGATGGCAAGACGCTCATCGTGAAGGGACTCGCTGCCGGAAGCACATCGCTCACCGTAACAGCTGCCGATGGTACCAGCCAGACCGTAGTTGTGACCGTTAGAAAGAGTGCCGGTAACAATGGTTGGATGTAATTGGATGTAATATGAAGATATTTGCTTTCCTATCGCTTTTCTTCCTGGCTTTACCTGTTACGGTGAATGCGCAGGAGGAACTGCTGAAGTTTGAGCATCCGCTTATCGATGCAGGTACGATGACCGAGGACGATGCGCCTCGCACCTTCACCTTCGTAGGTAAGAATGTGAGCAAGAAGATACTGCACATCACACAGGTGAGAACCACCTGTGGATGTACCAGTTCTTATGTCAGGGGCGATGTGATGAAGCCTGGCGATACCTGTCAGGTGCAGATCACCTTCACGCCTAACCGCTATCCGGGCACTATCAATACGGGTGCTTATCTCTATCTGAAAGAGGTAGAGGGAAAGCCTGCCGTTAAGCTCGCCTTAACGGGAAAGGTGCTGCCGGGTGCTGACCAGTGGGCACGCTATCCGCACAAGATGGGCGCACTCAGACTGAAACAGGCGAAGGCAAGTATCACAGAGGTAAAGCCGGGCACAGAGCCTGAGGCACGTATCCTCTGCGGAAACAGCGGTGACAAGCCGCTCCGTATATCCAGCCTCCTTCTTCCTCCTTATGCCCGTCTTACGACAGAACCTGAGGTGATAGAACCGGGTGATGAGGCTGACCTCGTCATCACCATCATAGCCGATAAGATTCCGGCTACGATGCCCGAATCCTTCACCTTCCCTGTTATTCTGGAGGGCTTGGATGCCCGTCCGTCTGACAGAACGATACAGGTCGTTGTAAAGTTAGAAAGGTAAAAGGGTAAAAAAGTAAAAAAGAAAAAAATACCAAGACAATGAAATATTTGAAAAAACTCTTCACCCTCCTGGTGATTGCTTTGTTTGCCTGCGGCTTTGCAGCCTGCAGCAGCGATGATGAAGAACCGGAGGAGCCTTCTCTGGAAGTTACACCTGCCAATCTTCATGGCACATGGGAGTTGGCTGAGTGGAACGGTGAACCTCTTGCTGAGGGCACATACTGCTACATCGTTTTCAACCGCAAGGACCTGACTTTCGAGATGTATCAGAAGTTTGACAGTATGTATGGTCGCCATATCACCGGTTCGTTCGCTATCAAGAACGATCCATACCAGGGCTACATCATCAGCGGAAGCTATGATAACGGTAAGGGCGACTGGAACCAGAGTTATCTCGTAACCCGTCTCCTGGCATCAGGTTCGATGATATGGACCGTCAAGGACGATGCTACCGACATCAGCCGCTACAAGCGTTGCGATGAGGTACCTGCCGAGATACTCAAGGATTGTAAAGATCTCACTGAAGAATAAAAAAAAGAGCGAATTATCTGCAAATTCTGCGGATTATTCGCTCTTTTTTTGTATCTTTGCCCTCAAACTTATCATCGGGTTCAAAGTTTAAGGATATGATATTAACGATTACAGGTTCAGACAGCACCGGAGGCTCTGGTGTGCAGGCGGACATCAGGACGATTGCCGAGTTGGGCGGTTATGCAGTTTCGGCAATAACCAGCATCACAGTGCAGAATACGCTCGGTATTCAGGAGTTCTTCGATATTCCTGCCGAGATTGTTTCGGGGCAGATAGAGGCTATCATGAACGATATGCAGCCTGATATAGTGAAGATTGGTATGATACGCAGGGTTGAGACGCTGAATGTGGTCATCGATGCCCTGACCAAATACCGTCCTGCCCATATCATCTATGCCCCTGCCATCTGGTCGAGCCAGGGCGATGCGCTGATGACGGAAGATGTGGTGAGCCAGATCAAATACCGTCTGCTGCCGCTCTGTTCTGTCGTCGTGTCACGCAAGAAGGAGAGCGACATCATTCTTCAGAATTCCAAACTGCTGAGCCTTGCCGAGAAGCAGGGACTCCGGATCTATCGCCTCGACAATGCCAATTCGCATGGTCTCATCAACCGTTTCTCTTCAGCTCTTGCCGTCTATCTGAATCAGGGCAAGAAGATGGAGGAGGCGTTGGCGATGGCGCAGGATTTCATCAATGTAGAACTCGTGCGCCAGAGCAATCTGCAGGGCAGGAGTTCCGAGCTCTACAACCAGTTTATCTCGCAGGTGAATAACTTCTGCCGCACTTACAGCGATGTTCATTTCTATGCCGACCAGTTGAATGTGAGTGGCCGTTATCTGGCTCAGGTTACCCGCCGCATCTCCGGCAAGACGCCGAAGGCAATCATCGATGAATACATCGTGAAGGAGATAGAGCGTGAGCTCTCTACCACCACGCATACGGTGCAGGAGATAGCCAATACCTTCGGTTTCTCCTCACAGGCTCATCTCACCAAGTTCTTCAAGAAGATGAGAGGGGTAACGCCTTCTGCTTTCAGGCAGAAAGGTTGAAAACTGGTGGTTTTTGACTAAAAAGTTAAAATAATTAGGTTAAAATAGGAACACGGACAAATTGAATTTGTCCGGCTCTTTTGTCCGGTCGCTTGTAAAGGGTTAAATATTAGTAACTTATAAGCTACCGGATAATTTGTCCGGACAAATTCAATTTGTCCGTGTTATTTTTTTCTTTGCTTTTTAACTCTATGTTTTCCACCTCGGAACTCATAGACTTAGGAACCATAAAACTATGAGTTGGGATTTTTAACATAATGACTCCTGACAACCAAAGCGTGAGATTCTGTTATCTGATGCAGAAAGGTTGGTAATGCGAAAATACGACTATTATTTAGACCCTCTTTTGTTATAAATATTATATATATACCTGATAATCAGTTGTGTTGTGTTTTTCTGCAGACTTTGTGTTTTAGACCCTATTTAGTTCTATTATTGAAAAATATTTTGTATTTTTGCGCCCAGAATGTAATTATACTAAATATGAGAAGAAGTATTTCGTTTACGATATTGTTTTTTGTGATGCTTTCGGTATTGGTATCATGTTATCAAAGTCATAAGAGAGAGTTAGACTTGGCTTATACGTTGGCAGAGTCTAAGCCAGATAGTGCCTTGCCCTTTTTGAACCGTATCAATCAAGGTAAACTCTCTGATGAAGATATGGCGAAGTATGCTCTCACTTATTACATGGCTCAGGATAAGTCGGGTTTGGATGTGGATAACGATTCTTTGATTCGCATAGCGTATGATTGGTATGAGGGTCACCAAGAAGATTCTCTTTATGCTTCATCCTTATATTATATGGGAACATGCTTTCTGCTGAATGATAGTATGGAGCAGGCAAAGAGTTGCCTGGAAAAGTCGTATTCCATATCTGCCAGCCTCCATAATATGAATTTAAAATGCTTGGCATTGGATAAGCTGATTGAAGTAGAAGAACAGCTGGCACCTTACAAAGCTTTGAACTATGCTAAAGCTTTGGTGAAGATGTATGACTCTATGGCAAATGTTACTATATATAATAAGGTGGCAGCACGTTTGAGATTGGGTGAGAACTTCTTTTATGTTGATAGCTTGCAGCACGCTTTAGAAGAAGAGAGAAAAGCATATAGAATGGCAATGAAAGCTGGCGATAGCAACTTGTTGTCTTATGTAAGGCAAAATCTAGCTAGTACATTTGAGGAGATAGGTGATAAAGATAGTTGTTTATATTATGCACGATTGGCTTATGACTTGAATGCAGCAAATAGATTTTCTTGTCTGTTGACATTTGCTTCTGCTTATATCTCTGTAGATTCATTAAACCAAGCCTTTAGTTTATTAAAACAAGCAATGCCAAAAACGGCAGAAGACCGCTATTCTGTGTTCTATTTTCAAAGTCAAGCTGCTATGAAAGCGCATGATTTCAAGTCTGCTAAAAGTTTTAGCGATTCGGCGTACCATTATTTGGAGGATATGTATCGAATTGCATTACAAGGTAAGGCTGCTTATTATACATCCTTTTTGAAAAAGGAAAGTGAAAGAGCTAAAATGCAAGGTAAAGCAGAAATGCAGCAGTGGGTATTTAGTTTGATAGTCTTATTGTGTTTTATAGTAGTCATATTTATTTTATATGTTTATAAATCATATAAGCACCAGATAAAACTACGTATGGAGCATGAAAGAGAGGTTCTTCTCCAAAAGCAACAAATGCAGGAAAAAATACACCAAGAGGAACTTTCGCATAAAGAGGTTCAACTATCTGTGATGCGTAACTATTTGCAAAAGAAGATAGATGTTGTAGAAAAATTAAATTCCATAGCTCTAAATGAGAATAAGCACGTTGTGTTGTCAGAGAGTGATTGGGACGAATTGGAGGTGTTTTTAGATAGTGTGGAAAACCTATTTGTAAAACGACTCAAGCAAAAACATCCGAATTTATCTAAGACCGATTTACGGCTAATGATGCTGTTGCGTTTAAAGCTGTCGCAAAAAGCGTTGGCTTCTATCTATTGTGTGAGCGAGAAAGCTATCAAGCAAAAGTTGTTCTTGTATAAGGATAAGGTAGGCATTAAAAATGAGCATTTTTCGCTTCGTAATTATATAGAAAACTTCTAGAGATAGGGACTATATACAGCTTTTTAGACCTCGAAAATCAAGGCGGCAACTGTAAGTGCTTAGATCTTAGAATTATATGCAATATGTGAGATGTTAATGAAATAGACCTGGTTTATTAGGAATGTATTGGAAAAACGGGTAATTTTGCAGCCGTGATTAATAACAATTTAAATGGCAAGGTTATGAAGAATGTAAAAATGTTTGTTTTGTTGGCATTGAGTTTGTGTATTACTCTGTTTGCTACAAGTTGCAGTAAAGATGACCCTTCACAGGTATCTTTTACCTCACTGAATATGCTCGATGAGAATCATGGCAAGACCCTGTTAGGTGAAACGGGAGTTTATATAAACGGCTCGATAAATTTCCGGTCTGACAGTTGGCAAGTAGTTGATTTGGGAATCTCTTCAAGTTTCCCGAGTAAGACGATGCCAAATTTGGATAACTTGTCAAACGAAACAAGCGTATTGCCAAATCACCGGTATGCATGTTGTAATACCGAAAATGTTTTGACTTTTCCTTCTCATAAGAATGCATATGAGATAGGATGCAAATATTATCAGTTTGTGGTATCTTCTTTCTTAGAGAAAGAAACTGGCAAGATTGGCGCTGTCGTAGAATATATGTCGTCTTTGTCTAATGAAAATGAATTGCCTCAAAAAGATACTAACATAGGTAACTTGTTTGGACTAGACGACCAATTGTCGTTTGATGCTCTTGGTGCAGAAGAATATTGTTTTTTCGGACAGAGTGAAGACTTTGCAATAAGGCTGTCTAATGGACATTTGAAAGTGGCTTTGCGTAAGTTTCCAAATGAACTCTATGGGCCTTATGGCAAATATTCGATATATCTACGCAAAGGCAATGTGTATACTAAAGTGACATTTGATGTCAATCTTTAGCTTATGTTTAACAACGGATTTCCCATGATGCTCATTTTGAAGATTGGCTAAAAGTGTTGCTGTATCCAGTGGTGGGTTAGTATATTCCATACGCATATAAACAAAAAGTTCTAATTTCTATAAAATTCCCATTGTGAATCATTGGATATTTGGTATTCCGGAAGAATAGCAAACCTACATCATTTTTACATAATAAACTGGGTTATAAATATTATGTGAGAAATGATGTAAAACGTTTGGCGGTTTGAGCAATTTTCGGTATTTTTGCACCGAGATCATTTTAATTTACTGAGCCTACTTTCAACAAGCCTTACTTTTTTAAGTGGGCTCAGTAAATGACAAAGGTGATTCTTTAAACTTAAAGGTTATATTAATATGGTTGTTAAGAGATTTTTTATAAATATATCCATGTTGTTCTTGGGTGCGCTTCTGTTGCAAGCTAAGAATATAATAGCAAGGGATATGGGAGCTAACAAAGGTGATGTTCCGGCAAACATTGCTATCTTTGATTCTGATAGTAGCGTTGTTGCCAAAAACATGACCGGTATCTCGGATTCTACAGCAATCTCTCTGTCTGATGTAGAGGTGATAGCTCATCGCAAAAATATAAAGTTGTCTGGTCATAATTTACTCGTAGACGTAGAGCATGATTCTATTCTTAATCATCAGAATGATATATATGAACTGATTGGTAAGGTTCCTGGTGTCTTACATGTAGGGAATTCGTTCAATGTGTTGGGTAAGGGAGCACCGGTCTATTATTTAAACGGGCGTAAGGTGAGAGATCAAAGTCTTATCGATAACTTATCAGTTGATCAAATCAAATCTTTAAAAATCGTTGCCATGCCAGAGGCGGATTATGACACGTCGGGTTCACCTGTGATTGATATAAAAACTAAGATTTTAGGAGATGGTGTGGCTTTTAATGCCATCGGAAATATCACTCAGGCAAAGCATTTGGCTCATAAAACAGGTTTCTCTTCAACATACAATTCTGGAAAATTTGATTTGTATGGTAAGTATTACTATAGGAGAAATAATGCTTCCGAAAGTTCTGATTATAATAAACAGGTATTAGCAGATACCATTTGGAATAAAATGCAACATATTGAAAGTTTAACGCATTCCGGTAGTCATACTTATTCTGCTGGTATGACTTATCATCTGTCTGATAAATCAGAACTAGGAATGCTTTATAGTGGAATGTACACGGATGGAAAGGTTGAGACTCGGGATACATTTAGTGTAGTGCCAAATGCAGGACCTGCATATTATCTCTTTGATAAGAATAAATCCAAAAACAACCTCCTTACGCATCATGTCAATATGTATTATGATGCAAGTTTGAATCATGCCTGGCACGTGAGTGTAGTGATGGATTATATTTCTAAAGCATCGAACACTAATTCTGCTTTAAAGGAAAATCATATAGGTACGAGTTCAGAGGTTTCATATATGGGACATTCTAAATGGAATGTCCTGGCTTCTAATTTCCATGCTACCCATGATTTGGGAAAGTGGGGCACTTTGGGTATGGGATATGATTTCAGCTATAGTGAGGGAATAGACAAGATAGATTATGAACGGTTGAAGTTCGATGGTCGCTTTGAGAATAAGGAAGTTAAAAATGCTGTATTTATCAACTACGAATTACCCTTGGGGGACTTTTCCTTGAGTACAGGAATACGTTATCAAAATCTATATTCCCGTCGGAAGAATGAAAAGGCGTCTGTGATAGAGGCGCATAATGATAATACATTCTTACCATCGGTAACCCTAAGCTATAGTCATGGATTGTTGGTGCAGAATCTTAGCTATTCGATAGGAACAGAGCGGGCTAATTATGCAGATATGAATGATAATGTGACGTATGTAAACCGTTATGAGCAATCTAAGGGTAATAGCCAGTTGAAGACTGCCATCACTCATGGCTTGTCTTATCAGTTGATGTATAAGTCTTTGTTTCTTACATTAAATTATGATTATGTTTATCGTCCATTATTGCCGGTGATTTATTCTTTGGAAGGTAACTCAGCAGTAACGGTTTCGTCACAAAATAATTTGTCGCATCGTCAAGCTTTGTCGGCGATGTTGAATTGGCGTAATACCTATAAATGCTATACTGCATCGTTGACGGGATTCTTTCAGAAGTCAATTATGTATTATCCGGGTATTGATGGAACAACATTTCATGATGGACATCCGTCGACAATTCTTAATTTTGATAATGATTTCAAGCTTCCTAAGCATTTTCTGCTCTCTCTGTCTTGGCAACAAGTTTGGGGTGGATACATGGAGTCGATAAATGTAAAATCATCTTCTTCTGTCAATTTGAGTATCAAAAAATCTTTCTTGAACGATAGATTGCGGTTATCATTAGATGGGTATGATATTTTTAATGGAGATAGAAATCGTGCTTGTAGGCAGATTTATAATGTTAAATCTAGTTTTAATACAAAGTATGAAACTCGAAAAGTAGGATTGACGTTAACATATCGTTTCCATAAGATAAAAGAAAGAGAAAATCAAACATCAGCTGAGGTAGAAATGGAGCGACTTGGTATTCCGAAAGAATAGACTTTTCTTTGGTTTTCTAATAAAACTAAAAGGCGTTTGATATGGAATAAAAAAATCAGATAATATAGAGTAGAAACTTCTTGATATCCAATCAAAGTCCAATTTGGAGCGAGCTTGTTTTGTTAACACATAGATAAATCTCTTTTGCAGAATCGCCAGCAAAGCTGTAAAAAAGCTTTGCTGGCGATTTCTCTGTATATAATCTTACTCAATCATGTTCTTGAGTATCCATTTCCTGAAGAATGGGTCTTCTATATTCCATAATCGAAATTTTTCGTTACGAAATTTTTCGCTAAGATACAAAAAATGTAGAAGTTCAGAAGGTGAACTCCTCTCGGTTTCTCTTAGCAGTACAATCTGTGTACTGCTTTATATATTCAGGAATATCTCTTATATATTTGCGAATCTCTCTTTATACAAAATGACTCAATGTTTGCAGAAAATGGAACATTTTTCTGCTATTTCGCCGAAAAATGTTTCCTTTGCAGCCGTAATTGAATAAAAATATAAGAATTATGGCAGAAAATAGACAAGAATTGAACCGCAACTTGGCTCAGATGCTCAAGGGTGGTGTGATTATGGACGTAACAACTCCAGAACAGGCAAAAATCGCAGAGGCAGCAGGTGCATGTGCAGTAATGGCGCTGGAACGTATTCCAGCTGATATCCGTGCAGCAGGTGGTGTTTCACGTATGAGCGACCCTAAGATGATCAAGGGTATTCAGGAGGCTGTTTCTATCCCTGTAATGGCTAAGTGCCGCATCGGTCACTTTGCTGAGGCTCAGATTCTTCAGGCTATAGAAATCGACTATATTGACGAGAGCGAGGTGCTCTCTCCAGCAGATAATGTTTATCACATCGACAAGACTCAGTTCGACGTGCCATTCGTTTGTGGTGCCAAGAACCTGGGCGAGGCGCTCCGCCGTATTGCTGAGGGTGCTACGATGATCCGTACCAAGGGTGAGCCAGGAACAGGTGATGTGGTTCAGGCTGTTACCCACATGCGTATGATGCAGAGCGAAATTCGCCGCCTGGTTTCTATGAGCGAGGATGAGCTTTACGAGGCAGCCAAGCAGTTGCAGGCTCCTTACGACCTGGTGAAGTATGTTCACGAGAACGGCAAGTTGCCAGTGGTTAACTTCGCTGCCGGTGGTGTGGCTACTCCAGCTGATGCTGCCCTGATGATGCAGCTCGGTGCCGAGGGTGTATTCGTAGGTTCTGGTATCTTCAAGAGCGGTAACCCTGCTAAGCGTGCCCAGGCTATCGTGAAGGCTGTTACCAACTACAACGACCCTAAGATGCTGGCTGAGTTGAGCGAGGACCTCGGCGAGGCAATGGTAGGTATCAATGAGCAGGAGATTGCTTTGCTCATGGCTGAAAGAGGTAAGTAATAAATGAGATAACGGATAAGAGCCCCTCCTGCAAAAGAAGGGGCTTTTATATTAGATAAGTATGTTATGAGAATAGCAGTATTAGCTTTACAAGGCGCTTTTGCTGAGCACAGACAGAAGTTGGCTCAGTTGGGCGTGGATAGTTTTGAGGTTCGCCAGTTGAAGGATTGGGACCAGCCTAAGGATGGCTTGATTATTCCGGGCGGTGAGAGTACCACCCAGGCGAAACTCTTGAATGAACTGGGATTGATGGAGCCTGTGAAGGAGGCGATTGCTGCCGGCTTGCCAGTTTATGGAACCTGTGCCGGTTTGATTCTTCTTGCCAAGAAGATTGAGGGCGAGCCTAGCCATCGCATTGCTTCGATGGACATCACGGCTTTGAGAAATGCCTACGGTCGCCAGTTGGGCAGTTTCTACATTGAGGCTCCGATGAAGGGCATTGAGGGCAATATCCCAATGACTTTCATCCGTGCTCCTTATATTAAAGAGGTGTGGGGTGATGCTGAGGTTCTGGCGGAGGTAGATGGCAAGATTGTGGCTGCCCGCCAGGGTAACCAGCTGGTTACCGCCTTTCATCCTGAACTGAACGAAAGTCTGGAGATTCATAAGTATTTTCTGGGGATGTGCAAGAAGTAAAATTCAGGATTCTATTTGCAGAATCCATATCATAAAGCAAAAAGCCTTACGGAATCCCGCAAGGCTTTTTGCTTTTATAGTTTTACTCATTCTGAAAGTTCTTCTTACAACAGCTCCGGAAGCTGGAAGAGCTTCACGCTGTTGCTGCCTTTGATGAGGATATAATGGTCGTGAGGCTGGTTCGCCTTGAGTGCTTCCTTCACTTCCTCTACATTCTGGAACTTGCGGTAGCTGCATGGAATATCCTTGAACTCATCGCCCACCAGCCATACATTCTCCAGACCGGCTGCCTGCAACTGGTCTACTACCTTCTGGTGCTCCTCGTGGCTCACTTCGCCGAGTTCGCCCATCTGTCCGAGAATCGCCATCTTATGAGGCACATCCATCACGCGGAAGTTCTCGATGGCGGCTGCCATGCTCGATGGGTTGGCATTGTAGGCATCTACCACCAGCTTGTTGTGCGCCGTCTCTTCCAACTGCGAACGGTTGTTGCTTGGGATGTAGTTCTCCAGGGCATGGTCTATCTGCTGAGGCTTCACATCGAAATGAAGACCGATGGTGATGGCGGCAAGCATGTTGTCGATATTGTAAGAGCCGATGAGATGAGTCTGAACCTCATGCCAGTCGAAACTCTCGGTGCGCCAGCGGAACTTCAGGAAAGGAGCGCAGGAGATGACTTCTCCCCATACATCGCAGTTTTCATCCTTGCCGTAGGTGATGAGGCGGTTGATGTTGCGCTGCTCGGCCATCTGCATCAGATGCTCGTTGTCTGCATTGATGAAGACGAGGGCATCGTTGGCTGCGAGGTAATCATAGAGCTCTCCCTTGGTCTTCTTCACGCCTTCGAAACTGCCGAATCCCTGCAGGTGGGCACGGCCTACGTTGGTAATCATACCGCAGGTTGGCTCCACGTATTCCACGAGTTTCCGGATGTCACCAGGATGGGAAGCACCCATCTCTACAACGGCAATCTCATTCTCTGGTGAGAGACGGAAGAGTGTCTTTGGTACGCCTACATCATTATTGAAGTTGCCTTGGGTGAACATCACGTTGAACTTCTCGCCGAGAACAGCAGAGACGAGTTCCTTGGTGGTGGTCTTGCCGTTGGTTCCAGTGATTCCTACTACAGGAATATCGAAGTGGCGGCGATGCTCACGGGCTAGTTCCTTGAAGGTGGTGAGGCAGTCCTCTACGAGGATGTAGCGCTCGTCTCCCTCCTTGGCATACTCTTTTTCATCAACAATCACATAGGCACAGCCTTTCTCCAAAGCCATGTCGGCAAACTTGTTGCCATCAAACGATGCGCCCTTCAAAGCCAGGAAGATGCTGCCCTTTGGGCAGTCGCGGCTGTCAGTGGTAATCACTGGGTGCGCTTGGTAAATCTGATAGAGTTCTGAAATATCCATAGTCTATAACTGTTATTTTGGGTGCAAAAGTAATCTAAATTATGGACATAACAAACAATTTTCCCAAAAAATGATGGTAATCTCGATAATTCTTTCTATTTTTGCAGAAAATATTCAAGTAATCTTTGGAAAGTGAGGTCGGAATGGGCGCAAACATAGAAAGAGATAAATTAAAAACGAGGAAAGACAAGCTAGCTGGTTATTTCTTCGATATCTCCAAACTAAGTTTTGGAGCGATGGTTTTGGGTGGGCTTACGCCAATGATAACAGGAGAATTCGATTATATGAATCTTCTGTATGTTTTATTTGGTGTGTGCATGACAATTTTGTTTGCAATAGTAGGTAATCGAATTTTAAAATATTAAGAAAATGGAAACAATGATTTTGATATTTGGAATAGGCACTTTAATAGGTGGTGGTATTTTGCTTTGGACATATACTGAATCAGGGAAGAAATGGCTAAAAAGTTTATAGTATGAGTTATTTAGCGTTATTTTTTATGATAACTTCTATTGTTGTTATTGCTCTTATAGCTTGGAGTTATACAACGTCGGGTAAAAAGTGGCTTAAGGAGTTATAATCCGATGGAATATACGATCAATATCAAGGGGCGCTTGATGGATTTGAGTACCCCTCAGGTGATGGGCATCCTGAACGTTACGCCCGACAGTTTCTACTCTGGCAGTAGAAAACAGACAGAAATGGAGATAGCTCAGAGAGCTAATCAGATTATAGAAGAAGGTGGAAGCATCATTGATGTGGGCGCTTTCTCCACCCGTCCCGGTGCCGATGAAGTATCGGAAGAGGAGGAGGGAAGACGCCTGAAGTTCGCTCTCGACATCGTTCGCAGGGAGCAACCGGATGCTGCCGTCTCCGTAGATACCTATCGCCCAACCTTGGCACGTAAGTGTATCGAGGAGTGGGGAGCTGACATCATCAACGATGTATCAGAAGGTGGAATCACAGGCATCGCCAATGTGCCGCTGAAGCAGAGACAGGAGGAATATCCTGAAATGTTCCGGGTGGTGGGCGAACTGAAGATACCTTATATATTAATGTCGGTGCAGCCTACGCTCGAAACGATGATGAAGGGCTTTGCAAGAGAGGTACAGCAGTTGCGCGACCTGGGAGCCAAGGACATCATCCTCGACCCAGGCTTCGGCTTCGGCAAGAATCTCATCCAGAATTATCAGATTTATAATGAGATGGAGAAGTTGAACGTGATGGAACTTCCTGTTCTGGTAGGCATCTCCCGCAAGAGTATGATATACAAGCTGTTGGGTGGAGATGCTACGACATCGCTCAATGGAACTTCCGTGCTCGACACCATCGCTCTGATGAAGGGCGCCAGCATCCTCAGAGTGCACGATGTAAAAGAAGCAGCTGAGGCTGTGAAGATAATAGAAGCAATGAAGGAGGGACGCACATGATAGAATTTGGCATCAAAGACTTTCTCGATATTCTCCTGGTAGCCTCGCTGCTGTTCTATGTTTATCGTCTGATGAAGGAATCGCGCTCACTGAACATCTTCGTGGGCATCATGCTCTTCGTGCTAATCTGGCTTTTTGTGAGTCAGATACTGGAAATGCGTCTGCTGGGTTCTATCCTGGATAAACTGGTGAGCGTGGGAGTCATCGCCCTCATCGTCATCTTCCAGGAGGATATCCGTAGATTCCTCTATGAAATCGGTTCGCAGAAAGGTATGCGCCGGCTGGTTCGCTTCTTCCACTCCAGCAAGGAGAGCCAGAAGGAGGCTAACAAGGAGACCATCATGCCGATTGTGATGGCGTGTATGAGTATGGCGAAGAAATACGTAGGTGCTCTTATCGTTATAGAGCGAGGCGTTCCACTGAAGGACATCATGGATACGGGTGAGGAGATAGACGCCAAGATTAACCAGCGGCTGATAGAGAATATTTTCTTCAAGAATTCGCCGCTTCATGATGGAGCCATGGTGGTGAGCAATAAGCGCATCATGGCAGCCGGATGTATTCTGCCTGTGAGTCATAACCTCGATATTCCGAAGGAACTGGGACTCCGCCATCGTGCCGCTCTCGGAATATCACAGAGCAGTGATGCCATCGCCGTCATCGTATCCGAGGAGACCGGACGAATCAGCGTGGCCATCAAGGGCGAGTTCAAACTCCGACTCTCTGCCGAGGAACTGGAAAGCATCCTTACTCTGGAAATGATATAAGTTAAGTGAAGAGTGAAGAACGAAGAGTGAAGAATTCATCACTTTTCCTACTACGTAAACCTTTACGATATGAATAATCTCCCGATTTAGCTTTTTTTACACATTTTAATCGCTGCTATTTCAAAGAAAATGTGTACTTTTGCAAAGTCGATGTGGCAAAAAGGCGAAAAACAAGATAACAGCGCCTTACACTTTGACAGATCTACTTAGGAAACAACAAAATATATAAAATATTAAAAAGTAAAATGGATTTATTACAGCAAATCGTAGCTCGCGCTAAAGCTGACAAGCAGCGCATCGTGCTCCCTGAAGCAGAAGAGGAGCG
>ENA-OOYP01000085-OOYP01000085.1-human-gut-metagenome-genome-assembly--contig:-NODE-85-length-15818-cov-3.309205_pt1 | contig 15818 bp, 7 predicted proteins | sample MGYA00241705_ERZ501382 | MGnify/ENA primary metagenome ERZ501382 (study PRJEB25962, sample SAMEA2042741) | human gut metagenome | biome: human gut; feature: human-associated habitat; material: faeces...
AATAGGATTTACGCTCTCAAAATTAAGAATATTCTTTGGTGCAAGCTAATAATATTGGACAGCTAAATACTGCTGAAACTTCTAAAGCGGCTAAGAAGAATGTATTTACTATTTGGGATGCTAATACTGGAGATTTCAATGAAGATTTTGCTAATAACTTTAATGAATCTTATGTTGAAAATTATTATTATCAATATCTTTATAAACAGCAAGATGTTCCTCAACATATTATGGATGAACACAATAAGGCTGGTGTTCAGATTATGAAGAAAATTATTGATAATATTGTTAATGAAGAAGACGCTAATAATCCTAAACGTAAACAATTAGTTACTTGGGCTAATGAATATCAAAATGCTTATACTGCTAATATAAAAGAAGATTTTAATAATTTTCTTGATGCTATGGGATGGATTTATGATACTAAAACAGGTACTATTGTAAATTCTGATTATGCTACTACTGATATGTATGGAGATAAACTTCCTGACGATGTTATAGAAACTAATAGAACTACTCTTAATTTTGATAATTTCTATACTCGCGCTCGTGAGGAAGCTGCTCGTTTAGGTATGGATAGTAACTTTATGGAATATCTTATACCTGATGAATTTGGTAATCCTACTATGCCTAATTTTATGAATATAGTTACTGCTAAACTTGAAAGTGTAGCACAATCTATATATAATAATAAAATTACTCGTCAAGTTCTTCCTGGATGGCATGCTGCTCAGATTACTGGTGTTGGTTATAGTAAACGTCTTAAATTTGACCCTGAAACAGGAGTTATGGAAGTATATCTTCCTCGTTGGAGTAATCTTATTCCTAAAACAAATAGCGTTGAAGAAGAAGCTGCTCTTATTAAACAGATGGAAGAAGAAGGACTTGACATTCATATAGGTTACCGTATTCCTACTGAAGGTAAACAATCTATATCTATACTTAAAGTTGTAGGATTTACTAATGATGCTCTTGGTTCTACTATTGTTGTTCCTGACGAGTGGGTTACACAGACTGGTTCTGACTTTGATGTCGATAGTGTTTATGGTATTAGTTGGGAAATGTATTCTACTAAAGATAGAAAAGGTAATATTTCTCTTCATAAAATACCTTTTGAAGAAGATACTATTGATGAACAAAATTTGTATATTCGTTATGTAAATAACGCTATTGATGCTAAAATTAAACGTACTGAAATAGGTCAAGAAATTGAAATTTCTATTCAAGAAATTAAAGACAGACTTAATTTTGTTAATGAACGTGGAGAACTTAATGAAGAATTTCAAGATATTGATACTAATCGTAATAAACTTTTTAAAGAACTTCCAGGTTGGGCAAGAGGTATTTCTGCTGATATAGACAGAGCTGCTAAACGTAAAGCTAAAAAAGATAAAACTATTGTTGTAGATATTAGAAGTACTTATCCAGAAATTAGTAAGCAATTTTTAGATTATCTTGAAAAGCATAAAGTTCCTGAGAAAGATTCAAATACTGTAAAAGAGTATGTAGATTATCTTACAGGACTACTTGATATTATGAATCGTCAAGATGGTTTACCCGCATTTGATAAAGAAGCTTATCAATCAGAAAAAGCTGAGGCTATCCAAGCTATTGTTAAGAAAGCTAAAGATGCTAATTTTAAAAAATATGAAGAAGCTGCTAAAGAAACTGGCATTATGAGTTTTGAAGAATGGTCTAAACAACCATTTGTAGAAAAACTTGATAGACGTGCTCGTAATAATTATATTATTGATAGAATGATTAAGATTATGAATGACCCTACTTCTCGTGAAGAACAATATGGTCGTTCTAATTTTGATAATATTACTAATGGTAAAGATGGTGCTAATGATATTATTGATAAAATATCTGGTGTAGCAAGTCGTCCTCGTAGCCCTTATAATCCTCTTGACCAATTAGATTATTTTGAAGATGCTATGGGTGGTGCAAGACTTAAAGCACTTTCTGTTAATTGGGATACTTTTGTTTCTAAAAATAATAAAATTAGAGCCTTTATTGATGATACCGATGCTGTTCAAGTTGTATTAACTTTAGGAGAACAATCTGCTGATGATAGTGTAATAAGTTATAATGAAGAAGAAATAAGAAAAAGTTATGCAGAAGATATTACTGATTATGAAGAAAAAGAAAATAATAATATTAATAAACAAAGATTTACTATAGTTCCATTACATGATATAGATAAAAAAGCTAATATTAAAGCTTCTATGTCTAATAAATATATAGGATTTGCAAATGGTATTAATGGAAGTTCAACAGCTAATTATGCTGAACAAGCTAAAAATCAAAATATTCCTGTAAATAGTAATGATTATAACAGTAATGATGTTATTTTTGTTTCTATACCTGGTAAAAGAGGAGATGTTAATGTTAGAAAGCAACAACAAGACCTTACAATAAAAGAAGCTATTAAAGCGTTGAATGCTGGAGCAACAATTCTTACAGATACTAAAAATTATACTGATAATAGTACTTATAATGAAGGAGAAAAAAGACTAAAAGCTAATCTTGAATATTTAGGGATTAAATATACTGAAATAAATGGTATTGGTGTTTGGAATAAAAATGGAGATTTTTCTAAAATAAATAATAACAAATTTGATGTTTATACAATTTCTAATAAAACAACTGATTATGGAGTTACTATATCTAATAATATATTAAAAGAATATTTTAATTGGTTAAAAACTAATCCTAATGGTATTGTTGCATATCGTGTAAATAAAGAAAAATTTAATACTCCTGAATATGTTAATAATGGTATTATAGGTAATCCATTTGATTGGCAAAAATATGGGCAAAAAGAATCTCTTCAACATTTTTATGATTGGCTTGTAACAGGAAATAATTTTAATGAACAACTTGCTACTGATGAATTTAGACAAGCTATTATTAATAAAATTCTTAATACTGATAAGCCAAATATTCTTTATTATAAAGAACTTGGATATCCAAGTCATGCTACAGTATTAGGATATTTAATAGAACATAAAAATCTATTAAATAATTTAAGTACAACTATTAATAATATTACTGATTATAAAGGAAATAATATTAAAAAATCCACTATAGATAAAACTTATACTATATGGTCAATTGGTAATAAAGAATTTACTATTAAAGAATCAAGAATTAATGAACTTAGACCTCTTATTGATAATTTAGATAGTGATAACGCTCTTATTACAATTCCTTATCGTGAATTTGTTAAATATAATACTAAAGTATCGACTTCCGATGGAACATATCTTGAAACTAAAGACGAAATAAAAGATTTTCTTCTTAGTGTTCTTGATAAAGAATATGCTGATATGCCTTTTAAGAAAGGTGAATTTTATATTACTAAGACAATGTATGAACTTCTTCAAAGAACTACTCCTGAAGAATTTATAGGCATTCTTAATGGTTATGAAACTTTAACTACATATGATGATGTTGAGTTTATAGATAGAACTATTACTAATGACATTATTAATAAATTTCTTAGCAATGAACAATATACTGAAAAAGATTTAATAGATGCTATTAATAATACTACTAATAATGAAAGATATTATGATAAACTTTCTCGTATTCAAGAAGGTAAAAGAATTGCTTATACTACTAATATAGCTAAAGAAGTTATTGATAATAATGAACTTAAACAAACATATCCTAATGCTTATGAAGTACTTCTATCTAAATATAATGAGAAAAATGGAATAACTGATGTTCCCTCTACGGGGGAGAATACTAAAAATAAACGTATTCTGTTTACTGCTCGTCGTCTTGGTTGGAGTCGTACTAATCGTAATCTTGTAGGAGACCTTGTTACTACTTATACTTCTCAAACTACTGCACATCACCTCGATGCTGTTAAAATGGGTTCTGTACCTAATGTTGATGAATTTACTTTTAGTACTTATAAATTCCTTTCTACTCTTGGTATAGACTTTGAGAATGTTATTGGATTTATGAGACAACCTGTTATTACTAATCTTGTTGCTAATAATAATCTTATTAAATCTACTTTTGTTAGTAGTAGTAATCAAGCTATTAAAATGACTTTAGCTGATATTGCTAATAAATTAGGTTTTAAGAATGGCAAATATGATATTAATTATAATACTTCTAATAATAAGATTATAGATGCTTTCAAAACTAATGCCGCTTTTGTACAACAGTTTAATAATCTGTTTGGAATTGATATTAGTAATATGGATAATCAAGATATTATGAATATCAAACTTCCTTTAGATAAACAACGTATGTTTACTCGTATTAAACGTGCTGCTCAAAACAAAGGAGATATTGTTAGTAATGCTGCATTTGATTTTGGTATGTTACTTACGTTTAGAAATATACAAAGAAGTGCTGAAAAAATAAATAGATATATTTCTGCTACTGCTGCTGATAAGTTTGGTGCTAAACCGAGTATTCATGAAACTCGTAGAACAGTAGAACTTATTAATGAACTTAGAAGTGACTATACTTTGAGTAAAGAAGGTAAATCTTTTATTGAACTTATATATCCTTCTGCTGATGAATATCATAGTAGAATAGATGTAGAAAATTCTGAATATAAGTCTATTGCTGCTGTATATGCTTATGCTACTAATCCAAGTCTTCAAACTAATACTAAATTATTTATTACTGAAAATGATGATTTTGATATTACTGAACATATTATTCAACAAACTATTCACCATAAATTTACAGAGCCGGAGTATAAAGAATATAAAAGATATGCCGTTTCTTGTTTATATAATGAGATAGAAAAGCTATTAACGCCTCTTACGGTCGATAACAAGGGTAGAATTATGCCTAATACAGAAGCTATAAACCAATCCAATGACGAGCTAAAAACAGCTAATGATTATTGGAATGAGGAAAGAAGCCGTATTTGTGGTTATGGTGTTGCTGTTGATGGTGATTTTGATATTAAAAATGTAAATAAACCTACTAAAGCCGATATTGATAAGTTTAGTAAACTTACTCCTGCTCAAAAAGTACTATTTATTCAGAAACATTTTCCTGATAATCAAGGTATATTTAATTATATTAAAGTTACTCTTCTTAATAATACTGATGTCAAATATAGAGGTATTAGTAGACAATATCTTTCATTTGATGACCAAGTAGATAATGTAGAAGATTTACTTTATCTATTTACCAGTAGTTTTTCTAATAGAAATCCTATTATAAAACTTGCTGCTATTGATTTAATTAAGTATGCTTTTATTGCTGAAGGTTTTAATTATAAGTCTGGATATATTTCTAAAATCGTTCCTAACGAAACTCTTTATAAATCTATTGAAGAGGGAGGTCTTGATATTATTGATGAACTAAAATCTCGTGTTAAACAACTTCCTTATACAATGAGGAGTGAAGAGTTTATTGACCAATATGTTCGTAGTCATTCTGATATTGTTCCTATTAAACGTCTTCGTCCTTTGCCTAAAAAAGTATTTAATCAAGAAGCTTTAGAAGAAGTTTATAGTAGATATAATGAAAGTACTCAATTCTTAGCTTCTATGCGTTCTGATAAATTAGTTCATATTGATGCTACTGTAGATAATTCTAATGTTGAAGGTCTTATTAGTAGTCTTGATTTATTTAGACTTGCTGGAGGTTATACTAAAATAGCATTTCCTATTGATGAAAATCATAGCAATACTGTTCTGTATAAAGTAGAAGGTCGTAATGAAGTATTAGACCTTAAAGGTAATGTTGTTGCTTACAAAGATTATTTCTTAGTTCCTCTTAATCTTCTTGATAAATACGAAACTTATGAATATTCTTATAATAAAAATTATAATATTTTCAATTCTAAAGAATATTATGATTATACTATTCAAGAATTAACTCGTGAAATGACTTCTGCTCGCGATGCTATCTTTGAATTATATGAACATAGAACTGATAATGATAAAGAAGCTGCTAAATATAGAACAGCTAATGCTAAAATAAGAAGTAATGTTAATAAAAATATACCTTCTGTTCGTATGCCTATTGGTGCTTATAAGTCTACTGAAATTAATCTTGCAGATAATAAAGATGGCTTGATGGAATTATATGACGGAGGTGATGATTTTACTAAAGGTGGTGTACAAAAACTTGTTAATGGTATAGTAGCTCATATTAAAGATACTGAAAATAATTTCTCCACTCCTTATGTTCAGTTTAATCCTAATATTAGTCTTAAACGTCTTATTCCTGTTGGTTCTGCTGTTACTCAAAATATAGTAATGAATGATGGTAGTACAATGAATGTTACTATTGCACATCATAAAATTACTGATAAATTTGGTAGAGAAATTGAGCAAATGATGCTTGGTCATACAGATGCAGGTGTTTACGCAGAAGCTATTAAAGAACTTAATGCTACTCAAACTCTTATTAAGAATGCAGATATTTATAGAGTTACTAAAACAAAAGAGAGTCCTAAACAACTTAAAGATAATGCTTTGAAAGCTGCTACTGATTTAATTGTTGATACTGATAATTCTTATGAAGCTGGCTCACGTCAACTCCCCCGTAGAGCAAAGATTGATGTTATGTCGTCTGCTATTATTAATGAAATATCTTATGATGCCCGTAAGAATAATACTCCTATTGCTAATTCTTTTATACATGAACTTGAACGTTATCATGTAAATAGAAATATGGGTAGTTCTATTGTAGAAAATCGTGGTAATATTTATCGTGCTGCTGCAAGATATTATCGCTCTGTTGCAAATACTCTTATTAATAAACTTAATGCTTTTCAGATGCTTGATAAAGATGGCAATCCTGCAACATATAGTATGGATAGTGCTGAAATGTATGAAGCTCTTGCAGTTCATGACGAATATTTTAAAGAAGTAGCTGATATTATATTAAGAGGTATTACTTTTGGCAATCGTATTGCCGATATTATGAAACTTGATATTACTGCTGAAGATAAAGAAACTAAAGAAGCTGTTCAACAAATAATTAATAGTATTAATAGTATTAGACAAAATAAGAAACTTGCTGATGCTATGAATAATATTATTAATATTTATTTTAAGAAATATTCTACTAATCCTGAAATAGTTCGTGGTATTCTTGATTTACGTGAATCTTTTGGTGATTTAGATAAAATAGATGCACTTATTGCTGACCCTACTGACATTGATAATAATGAAACGCAAGTTATACTTAAACAAGTTTATAGTATGTTTGCTAAAGCAGAAATGTTTGATGCTCGTAATAATGTTAGAGAATGGAAAGAAAGACTTGCCGAAATAGAAGCAATGTCTGGTACTATGGATATTAATAAAGTTATTGATTCTGAAAGAGGTATGATTAGACAAGCTCATAATACTCAATTCCTTGAAGATAGACAAAAGGTTATTGATAATCTAAATGAAGCTTATAATAATCGTAATAATAGTCTTGCTGATTTTGAAAAATATATTCGTGCTAAATATGAAAGAGATAAGTTTATGTATGAAAATACAGAACAACATATTGTGGATGAATATTATAAACAAGACCTTGCTCTTAGAGATGAAGTAATGCGTAAAGCTGGTTCTATATATTTTAAATATATGCAACTTAGTCAGCAACTTTATGATACTAATTCTGGTATTGAAGAAACTGATGCAGAAACTGCTAATCGTAAAAGACGTATTATTAGTGCGATGCATCAACTTCGTTCTGAAGTAGATGTTACTGGTGCTGAGAAATCTGAAGAAGATAAAAAGAAAGCTCGTGTTCTTGATAATTTTATTACTGAAAGACGTAAACTTATTGAAAAGTATTTTGATTCTCAAGAATATGATGGTTTCCAAGAAGATTATAAAAGATATAAGAATTATATAGATTCTTATGATGCTACTCATAAATATGACACTATTGAAAAGAAATTTGCTGATGATGTTCAATATAAAGAAGCTTATGATTGGATTAAAAATAATGGTCGTGTAGCTTTTGGTAAAGAAGAAAGTATTAAACTTCGTCAAGCATTTAAAGACCTTACTGGTAGAGTTAATGTTATTAAGAATAAAACTATTGCTCAATTAAGAAGTGTTGAAGGAGCTATTGATGAATCAGGCATGATTAATCCTATGAAACTTACTGATGCACAAATTGCTCAAATTAGAAATGAAGAATTATCTGATTTAGCAAAACTTTATGACAATAGTTATGGAGAAATGATTCTTATTAAAGATACTCCTAAAGATGTTCCTTTAATGTATCCTCGTCCTAAGAAGAAAAACAATGACGAAGATATTTATGCTGAACTTAAATACAAAGATAATGCTGCAAAAGTAGTTATTATTACTGAAATAAATGATATACTTGGTAGATGTATTGATAAGAATACTGGACATTTAGATATTGCTACTTTATTTAATAATGATATTGTTTCAGATGAAGAAAGAGTTAGACTTGCAAGTCTTTATAATAAACTTAGAAATCTTCGTACTGAAAAAATGAGACGTTATAAGAAACGTAAGAATAAAGTTTATGAAGATGCTACTAATGATGTTGCTTTTCTTGATGCTATGAATTATTATCGTACTAATTTACAAAATACTAAGCAAGGTAAACAATTTTTAGATATATTTACTGAACTTGATAATACTGGTAATATAGTTGCTAATTCTTATATTTATGGATATAAAATTCCAAGTGAAGAATATATTGATGATGCAAAAACTGCTGCACGTGATTATATTGAAAAGAATGTAGATTTTGTTCCTAACGAATATTATTATATTGCTAAAAGACAAGCCGAAGAACAAGGAACTGAAGCTTATGATAAATGGTTTAAACTAAATCATGTTTATAATCCTTATTCTCATAGATGGGAAGCTCTTAAAATTTGGACTAAACTCGAAGCTAAACCTAATAGTGAACTTGCTAAGTCTATTCAGTATGTTCCGTCTTTTGACAATATGGAACGTAATGTTAAATCTGAATATATTAATCCTAAATATAAAGAATTTAGTAGTAACTATAAAAAAGGTAATCCTAAATATGATTCTAATATAACTCTTAATGAAAAAGAAGAAGCTCTTAGAGAATTATATATTACTACATTAAATAAATATGCTACTACTTATCAAGGAAAACGATTTGTTGGACAAGGATATTTACCTCGTGAACGTAAAACGGAAATAGATACTCGTTGGGCTATTGGACAACTTGGTGCTCTTATGGGTATGAGTTGGCATAGTGGAGCTGATTCTGATAGTTTCCATAAAGAAGTTGATTATAGTCATGATAGAGAAGCTGAAATGAAAATGCTTTCTTTACTTAAAGGCAAAGGTACTCGTGATTATAAACATCTTCCTATAAAAGGTACTATGAGTGATGAAGAATATGCTAAAGAAGTTGCTAAAGTTCGAGAAGAAAATAGACAAATTAAAGCTGAAAATGAAAAAATAGATAATGCAGCTTTGAATAGAAATTGGAATGAAGTTATGGAGAACTTTGTTCATAATGCTACTATTTTTAATTCTCGTCAAGCAGCTAAACCTTATTTATATCTTCTTCTTGAAGACCTTTCTGTTAATAATGCATACATGATTAAAGGTATTTGGGGTAAGAAACTTATTAAAGATACTTCTTCTTCAACAGATGATGATACTACTTACATGACAGTTCCTCAAACTCGTACTCGAGAAATTGTTCATAATCTTGCTCGACGTTTGCTTTATAGTCAATATCATGAAAATAATACACCACGTGCTATTGCTAATTTCTTACAAAATCTTACTTCTGCTAAATATATGGTATTTAACTTGTATGGTGGTGTTGCTAATATAACTACTGGTAAAGTAAATATTGCTGCTGAAGAATTTGCTAATGAATATTTTGGTTTCTCTGAATTTGCTGCTGCTGAAAAACAATACTTAATGAATAGTATTGGTATGGTTGCTTATATGTATTCGGATAAAGCTCATACTCTTACTGCTGCATTTATAAAGCAATTTAATGTTGTTGAGTTTGACCAAATACTTCAATTTGGTGCTGGTAGTGCAAATCTTGATGAAAGTCTTAGAAGAGTTCGTAATTGGATGTATAGTTTTCAATCTGTTGGTGAACATTATATGCAAAATAGCGTTCTTCTTGCTATGCTTAAATCAAATAGATTATATACTGATAAAAACGGAGTTCAACGTATAGGAGATTTTAAAGATTATACTTGGAATATAGAAAGAGAAGCTATGGAACAAGTATTAAAAGATAATGAAATTCTTCTTACTAATTATAGGACTTATGTTGAAGGTCTTAAAGATGCTATTGAACTTAAATATGAAATTAGTACTAATAAAAAGGATTTAAATAGAAGTTTCCTTTATAGTCTTAGAGATAATATTAATCCTGAAACTCAAGCGTTATATCGTAAAACTGCTGAGGCTTATCATAAGAAAAGAGAAGAGCTTATGAAAGATGCTAAAGAACAGTTTATAATTAATCCTACTGTTGAAAGTCTATATGAATTTAAAAACGGTGAAGCTGTTCTAAAGAAAAGCGTTATAGATAATTTTAATGCTAAAGGTAAAAATCCTATTGGAGATTTAGAACATCTTATTGCTGGATTTAAACGTAAAATAGAAGCTGTTAATAAAAAGATTCATGGTGTGTATGATAAAGATGGCGCCGCTCAAATAGAATCAAGATGGTGGGGTAGTCTTGTTATGCAATATCATAAACATCTTTATAACGGTATATTTAAACGTTGGAGAAAGAAAGGTTTTTATTCTGAATTTAGAAGTAGTAGAGAACGTGGTTCTTATATTACTTTTATGAATTTTCTTAGTACTGAGTTTACTAATTTTAAAGAACGTGCTAAAAATAAAGAAGAGAATGGAACTAATATAGCTCTTGCTTCTATTCAAGTTGCTATGGAATCTGTTCTTAATACTCTTACTAATGTTACATTTAATTGGAATAATCTATCTAATTGGGAGAAGTCTAACATAAGACGTAATCTTGGAGATATTAGCGGAGTTCTTGTTGCCGCATTAGTAGTTATGGCTTTATATGGTCTATTCGATGATGATGACATTAGAGATGATACTTTTAAAGCTTCTCTTCTTTATCTTGCAGATAGACTTTATAGTGATAGTTCTATGTATAGTCCTATCGGACTTGTTACTGAATATAAAACAGCTTGGAGTAGTCCTATTGCTTCTGCTAATGGACCAAGTGATTTGCTTAAAGCTATGCTCATGATACCTCAAGCTCTATTTGACCCTGATTTTAATCCTGAATATCAATCTGGTCAATATGCTGGCATGAATAAGTTTAAAGTTCTCTTTAGACGTAATCTTCCTGCTATTAGACCTTGGGATAGAATACAACTTATTACTAAGAATAATAAATATTATAAAGTTGGAGAAAGTCAAATAGGAATTAATATTGCTAAAAACTTTGGCGAAATGCTGAATGAATAAATACTACTATTAGTGGTTGATTCCATGATAAAAAAAAGGCTCACGATTAGGATGTTATTCCTTCTCGTGAGCCTTTTCTTATTTGTGCTGATTATTAATCTGTTGTTATAAATGATTATTATTTTGTAGTAATATTGCCGTTTTTAGCTTTTTTCGGCTTATTATCGAACTTTCTACTTTTATTTGTAATGTTGTTCGGTTTAGAATTATTAAAGCTAATTTCAGCTTTATTTTTCAATATCATTATTTCAGCATGAATATTATCAATACGTTCATTAGTACCTTTAATAGAATTATAAAGTCTATTAAAATTAGAATTAGTAGTAACATTATCTTTACTATTACGACTAATAATAGTAGTAATATCACTTTTTACTTCAGAAATAAATTTTTCAGCAGTACATAATCTTTTAATAATATCATTATGATTATTAGATATTCTATTTAAGCATAAATAATTAGAAATAAGCAAGCCTATAACAATAGCAAAACTTATAATACAAATAACAGTTAAAGACATCATAATATAAACATCTACCTCTACGGGCAAGTCGAGGTGCGTAGAGACGAGTATTATTACAATCAGTATTAACAAAACTATGAACATATAAACCATTACAAACCATAATAGTATCACTGCGCTTCACTCCGTGAACTCCCCCGTAGAGGGAACTTTATTCTAATTACTTATCTTATTGCTTATGTCCTTTAAGACCATCTTTAGCCCATTGCAGAACAAATCCAAGATGTGCCCAAAGAGATTTAATAACTTCTTCCATAGCATATTGTTTGCCAAGTTCTTCGCTGTAATTCTTTGGGTCAACACAAGAAGAATGACGAACTGTATCAAAGCCAGTAAGAGTATGAGCATTAACAACAGTAGTTTTCTCACCCACAGTCATAACGTCTACATCAGTAATAAATTTCTCAACATCTTCTTTGAGAATCTTAGTACCATCATTCTTTTCATCCAGAACGAAATATGCCTCATCAGCAATTTCTTTAGGAGTCCAAGATTTATATCCATCAAGATATGTTACTTCATAACCCATATCATCAGGATGAGCATCGCCTGTCTTATAACCATGTTGCAGAGCCATACTTGCACGCATAGGTACAAGTTCTACCATTTTAATTCCAATAGCTTTCGTATTAACCTTTCTTTACTTTAAAATTAGACATAAAATCATCAATAGTACGAACAAATATACTATATTCACTACTATATTTAGGACGATAAGTAATACAATGATACCAAGTACCATTAAATTTCATACGAGCAGAAGTATCAACTATTTCGTATTCTTTCTCTTTATTATTTACTAAACAAACAACTGTTTGTCCAGAAACAATTTCATTAAGTTTTATCATATTATTTTCCAGTTGAACCGAATCCGCCAGCACCACGTTCAGTAGTACCAAGTTCTTCTTGTGTAGTTACTTCTTTCCATTCAATACGTTCACGACGACGAACAAGAATTTGAGCAACTCTATCTCCTACTTGATATTCAGGGTCATCGTATTTATCCATTCTGCGATGAACAATCATAAGTTCTCCAGTATAACCTTCATCAAGAGTGCCAGGAGCATTTTGCATTACAGCATGAGTTTTAGTATTACTACTTCTAGGACGAATTTCCATTTCATAGTCTTCAGGAAGTCTAAAATAAAGTCCTGTATGATAAACTATACGTCCATCAGGTTTGTTTTCTACATGATGAACATAAACATCCATACAAGCGTCACCATCTTTACCGTAAGTAGGTAGTTTCACAGTATCGTCTTCACGAAAAACTTTAACTTCTACTCTATCAAGTTTAGACAGTACATCACGTACCATATACTCCATGTTCTCATTATCTTTGTTATGAATGCCGAGAACAATAGCACTCGCAATAGTTTCTATAAGTTTACTCATTGTTTTATCAATTTAAGCAGCAATCAAAAGATTACCTGCAAGTTCAATTTTACGAGATTTATCTCCATAAAGAAGAGAATCCATTCTCTTAGTACCTTCGCTATTATCTACATTAGCATAATATCCAGTAACAGCACCATAAACACCCCAAGCAGTACCAAGTATTTCTCTTTGTCCAGCACCGCTAAAATAGTAATTATTCATCTCAGCAATAGTATTAACTTTCTTCATACTTATTTGAGAATCTTGAATAGCACGCCAATCTCTTGTAACAATTTGTCCAATAGTATGTCCAGTTTGTTTAACTCTAAATTGTTCATCTTCAGTAAGAATAACATTAGCAAATATTTCTTGAGCTTTGATATCATCCATTTTAATTTTCTTCATGAAATTATATTGTTCATTAAGAAATTGAATTTGACTATCACAAATACCAAGAATTTCAGCAGCAACATCAATTTTCTGATGAACAGATTTAGTATGTCTAAAACTAACAAAATTAGAAGAAGTAGCTATAGCAGCATTAAGAGTATTCTGACAAACAACTCTTATAGGTGTAAACAGAATCTTAACACCACTACTACCATCATGAGAAGTAGTAAATACAAGATAGTTTTCTACTGGGTCTCCATCAACAAGAATATTCTTAGGAAGTTTAGCACTTACAAAAATACGTTCTCCACTACCAAAGAAACCAGCAGTTTGCCAAATAACTTTATCTTTTCCAATAGCTCCATCAAAGAAAGTAAAAGCATCAATATTCTGGACAGGAGTATATCTTTCTTTTACAATTCCAAGAGGTATATTATAATCAGTACGATAAGTAGCATAAGCGTTAGGACAATCTACATAATTATTAGAGCCAAACACAAAACCTCCATTTTCAGGTTTATCAGTATGTATAGGCATTTTAGCAACAAGTTCACATTTAGCTACTTCCCAATCAAGACCAGCAGCAGACATTACATCTGCCGCAGTCTTACATTCTTCTACATTAACAGCACCTCTATATCTAAATGGTGCTCCTTTAACAGCGTAACTCATATCAGTAATTTATTTATTGAGTTTAGTGTATTTACGAAGATTATAATGTTTAGCTTTTACAGCTTCGTCTGTAAATATAGGAACTTCATAAAACTCTCTTAGAGCTTTAAGTTTAGGTTCTCTATGGTCTACAACATAAATAGTAAAGCCATTATCATCTATTTTAGAAACAGGAATATTAACAATACTTTGGATATTAAAAGAATGTCTTTCAACAATATCTTTTCTAATTTCACATTGTTGAACAAATTCTCCAGTAACAACACCACCTTTAGAAATAAATATAGGAGTAGATAAATGACTTTCTCCATCAGATAATATATGAGGAGTATATTCTATTTGAGAATTAGTAGCAATATCATAAGCGGCACGAACATATAATTTATAAGCATTAGCATTATAAATTTTACCATTACCACAATGATAAATATGAGGATAACGTTTATTCTTATAGCATCCGTTAGTATTATAATCATCAAACTCATCATTTTTCAATGTAAGAGGACTAAGAATACCAACATTCCAAATCTTATTAATGCTATCAAGTATAAAATCAATATCCTCATCACGTTGAGGCTCAGTATCTTCTATAGCTCTAACAACTCTGATAACTTCTTCAAATCTATTACGTTTAAATTTGTATTCATCAGAATCTTTATCAAGAGAAGCCAATATAATATTAGCTTCTCTTTTAAGAATTATAGAAAGACCTTTATCTTCAGCAACAGTATAAAAGGTAACTTCCATATTTTATTTTATTTGCAGACTTTGATTGACTACTTCTTTAGCAATAGTAGGCATACTCGTTTCTTGTTGTTTAGCAACAGAAATAGCTGTTTTCCAATCATCTTTTACAGTTTCATTAGAAATAGTAGTATTAAATGGAGTCTTAGCATATTGAGAAAGAGCGTCACCACCTTTACGGAATAGTTCATAAATAGACATAGTAGTATTAACACTAATACGCATAGTAGTCAAATCAGTAAGAGTAAAAGGCTCAAAATCATCACCTTTTTCTGCTTTAACATTAGCATTAATACAATCGAGAATACCTTGCAAATCAACATCTTCTCCAGTATATATAATACCTTGACCTACAAGTTCACGTACATAACGTTCAAATTCAGACAAGAAAATATTAACACGAGCCTCATCTATTTCAATAGCTGTAGATTGACGAGAAAACAATCTAAATTCAGGAAGTTCAATGAACATATTAGATTTACCATGTTCGCCAAAAGTAAGTACAGCTTCAAGAGCAGCATTTTTCAGACGTTCAATACGATTCTTAAAGACAGTTTGTCTATCATTAAACCGTTTCTTTTCATCTTTAAGAGCTTTCTCATCAACTTCCCAAGACTTAATAGCCTTAACATAATTAGTGAGTTTCTCTTTTAATTCTTCTTGTTTGATTTGAAGCG
>ENA-OOYP01000102-OOYP01000102.1-human-gut-metagenome-genome-assembly--contig:-NODE-102-length-14490-cov-2.881538_pt1 | contig 14490 bp, 11 predicted proteins | sample MGYA00241705_ERZ501382 | MGnify/ENA primary metagenome ERZ501382 (study PRJEB25962, sample SAMEA2042741) | human gut metagenome | biome: human gut; feature: human-associated habitat; material: faeces...
GACGCTCTGCCAGTTGAAGGTCTGCAATTCTATGTGAATAACTCATATTGTAACCGTGATTTGATTATGTATGCAAAGTTAGTGATATTCAGTCATGTATGCAAGCAAAAACTGATATTTGTGGATATTTAACACTATGAATTGTGCTGTTTTATTGCTAACTTTTGTGGTAGTTTAGAACTAACTTTTGTGGCAATTCATTTGTATTTTTTGCTGTATTTCGTTTGTAGTTTTTGAGGTACTACATTTAGTGTTTACAAGTAAAAACACTACCTTTTAATAAGGTAGGCTGCACTCGGGAATACAAAACAAAACTTCGTATTTGTTTTGATATTCCGCTCATTTGCACTACCTTTGCAGCAGTTGAGTGCGTGTTTGCTTATCGTTGCTTATTTCCATATTTGCAGCACGTTCACGCAGATGGCTTGTTTAATAACGGTTTGCATTTCAAGGAGGTTAAGTAAGTTCTTGTAAGTAAGAATAGTGTTAATAAAATAAAGATAAGGGTGCGTCACAGACTTATGACACACCCTCTTCTTTTGTTTTTGGGGTAGTTACATCTCTACGTGGACTTCGTGCTTGCCTGGGGAGCAGGGAACAATGGTTCCGCTGATGAGCTTGCCGTCTACGGTGATGCGGCTTACGCCCTTCTCCTTGCCATCGGGATTTTTTATCACGATGTGGTACTCGCCACCACGGAACTTGCGCACTACCTCATACTCCTTAGCGGTGCTTGGAAGGCAGGGATCGATGAGAAGACCCTCGTAGTCGGGCTTGATGCCGAGAATGAATTCGCTGATGGTGTACCACATCCATGCTGCGGTGCCTGTGAGCCATGAGTTCTTTCCCTCGCCCGGACGGGCAGCATCCTTACCTGCCACCATCTGGCAGTTCACGTATGGTTCCACCTTGTGTAGTGTCTGATATTTTTCTTCCACGTAGCTGGGCAGAATTTTGGTGTAGTGGTTCCAGGCATCGTTGCCACGTCCCGCTACAGTTTCGCCAATGATGACCCAAGGATTGTTGTGGCAGAAGATGCCGGCATTTTCCTTGTAGCCCTCTGGGTAAGAGGAAATCTCGCCCATCTCAACATGATAGGTGGTGTAGGCAGGATTGTTGAGCACCATGCCGTGCTCGCACTCCAGTCGCTCTTTGGCACTGTCGAGAGCCTTGTGGCAGAGGCCTTCCTCGAGACCTATGCCCGCCATGGTGCACCATCCCTGGCTTTCTATGAATATCTTGCCCTCCTCGTTCTCATCACTTCCTATCTTGTTGCCGAAGAAGTCGTAGGCGCGGAGGAACCATTCGCCGTCCCATCCGTGCTGCTTCACGGCCTCGCTCATCTGGTCTACTGCCTGCTGCATACGGTTGGCTTCTGCGAGGTAGTCATTCTCGGCGAGACCAGCGATAGTGCCTTCACTGCTGTTTGCGGCTTCCTTGGCGAGCTGCTTGCAGAGCGCCACATAGTCCTTGCCTGTAACGACGAAGAGTCCGGCAATCATCAGGCTCTCTGCCTTGGAGCCTTCTCCCTTGTTCTCTGTTGTCTGGAAACTCTCGTTAGGATCCCACGAGAAGCAGTTGAGGTTGAGGCAGTCGTTCCAGTCGGTACGTCCGATCCATATCGGTGGCTGCATTCCACAGGCACCATTCGGCAAAGGAGAACACCTTGAGGGTCTTCGTCTCCTGCGATTGATTCTTGAGCGTCATCTTCTGTACCTCAGCCCAGGTGTGAAGCGGAACAAAGAAGAGCACACTTGCCTCCACACCGTTCTTGCTTCCCGTAATGCGGGTATAGTTCATACCGTGACGGCACTCGTAGCTGTCGAGTGGAGTCTTGCAGGGCTTCCATCCGGGATTCCACACGGTGTCGCCGTCCTTGATATAGAAATAGCGGCCGCCATTGTCCATAGGCACACCATTGTATCGGTAGCGGGTGATACGCCGGAATTTTGCGTCCTTGTAGAAGGAATAGCCGCCTGCTGTATTGGAGATGAGCGAGAAGAAATCCTCGTTTCCCAAATAGTTGATCCAAGGCCATGGGGTCTGTGGATCGGTAATTACGTACTCGCGATTGTCGTCATCGAAATGACCGTACTTTTTCTCTGCCATTGTCTTTGTAATATTTTTATTGGTTTTTTACTTATTTATTACGTAGAACTGAATTCTTACGAGAAACAGAATGCTATTTTTTAGATTATTTGCATGATTTTGATGCAAAGTTAGTAAAAAGTTTTAGTTGTAAAGTTAGATAACTGATATTTTTTGTATTTTTGCAATAGATTAGGTTTGAAATCAAACGGATTGTTAACATTTCATACACTTGGCTTATGAAAAAAAACATTTTAGCACTTGTCTTTGTCCTGTTTGCCGTGATACAAACGATGGCTCAGACTTACGACAACCTTTGGAAGCAGGCTGATGCCTACAGGCAGAAAGACCTTCCGAAGAGCGAGATCGGTGTGATGAGAAAAATAAGCGCCAAGGCTTCCGCGTCGAAAGACTACGGACAACTGCTGGCTGCCGAGATGAGACAGGCGATGCTGTGGAAATCTATTTCCCCCGACTCGCTGGCTCCTGCCATCCAGCGTATGAAGAAGCAGGAGCAACAGGCTGCAGATCCTGTGCTCAAGGCTGTGTGGAATGCAGTATTGGGAAAACTCTATGAGGAGAATGTCTACGACATCTCCTTGTCCGACGAGGGTGAACAGACAAGCCATTACCGTGTGAACAAGGCGAAGGCGCAGGAATATTATATGAAGGCGCTGGCACAGCCCGAACAGCTTGCACACCACACCTCGACCGAGTATGCGCCCCTCACCATGAAGGGACTCGACGGATCGTCGTTTGGCAACGATTTACTCCATCTTATAGGTTTCGAGGCCGACAGCAAGGAGGCTTATCTGAAGATGTACACCTATTATAATAAGGTGGGCAACAGAGGTGCAGCCTGTCTGTGTGCCTTTGAGGTGATTCAGAAATATCGTCAGGACGACGTGAGAGAGGTGAAAAAATCGAAGTATCTCAATGCCATCGACTCGCTCATCCATGTATATCAAGACATTCCCGAGGCGGGAGAACTGGCGGTGGAGCACTATCGCTTCATGGAGGAAGCCACCGACATCAAACCGGCTGACAAACTCAATTATATCAACTATGCTCTGAGCCGATGGGGAGGATGGTCGAGGATGAACGTGTTGAGAAATGCACAGAAACGACTCACCGAACCTATGTTTGATATCGAGGACCTGCAGCAGGTGTTGCGCCCAGGACAGAAGCAGTGGGTTCATCTCAGCGTGCGCAACCTGCAGAACGTGAAGGTGAAGCTGTCGCGCCTCGATATCACTGCCGACAACGAATATGACGTGCAGGATGATAAAACTTACAAGTTGCTGAAAACCAAGACTTCGGAGCTTCACGAGAAAGAATACAGCAGACAGTTTTATGGTCATCCAGACTACGAGGAGGTGAAAGATTCCATCCTGTTGCCTGCGCTGCCCATAGGCGCCTATCTCATGGAGGTGACGGCCGATAACCCAGGTGTGACGCCAGCCCGACGACTCTTCTATGTGAGTGACCTGGCTGTGATGATACAGCAGCTGCCCGATGACAGGCACCGCTATGTAGTGGTTAGTGCCACGAGCGGACAGCCCATTGCCGGTGCAAGGATAGAACTCTACAGAGACGACTACTACGAATTCAAAACCAAGAAGCATAAGCGTATCGTGCATGCCAGGCTTACCAGCGACGCCGAGGGTGAGGCATATTTCAAGAACGTAGACGGAAGCGTGCTGCTTTCTACCACGACCGACAAATACTGTCCAGCTCGAGACATCTATCTCTCGCGTACACGCTACTATGAGCAGAAAAACAACAAGACCATTGTCAATCTATATACCGACCGAGCCATCTATCGTCCCGGACAGACGGTGCATGCCGCTGCCATCCTCGCCATCAATGAGCGAGGGACTGATGCCAAGGCCTTTGAGAAGGGCAAGGAGGTGAAGATGGAGCTGTATGATGCCAACTGGAAGGTGGTGGCAGAGAAGACTGTCACGACGGACGATTACGGAATGGCTGCCGCCGACTTTGTGTTGCCACAAGGCGGACTGACTGGACAGTATAGTGTAAGAGCCATGGGCGTTGGATGCTACTTCCGTGTTGAAGAATACAAGCGACCCACCTTTGAAATTAACTTTCCCGAGGTGAACGAACGATATACATGGGGCGACACCGTGGTGGTGAAAGCTACAGCTAAGACCTATGCAGGCCTGCCTGTTCAGGGAGCCAAGGTGGAATACACTGTGACAAGGCGCAATCAACTGTGGTGGTGGGGCTCACGTTCAGCCGACCGACAGGTGATGACAGGAGAGGCAGTGACCCGTGAGGATGGAAGCTTTGATGTGGAAATACCATTAGAGGCTAAGTTGACTGGCGCCGACAGCAATGGCGCTGACGATTTTATGCGAGTGGCGAGATTCTTCCACTTCGACGTGTCTGCCATCGTCACCGACATCAGCGGCGAGAGTCATGAAGGCGAGATGAGTCTGCCTCTCGGCACGAAGCCCACCGCCTTTGCTGTCGACCTACCGAAACGCATGGAGACCGACAGTCTGAAACAGGTGACCTTTGCCTACCTCAACAGTGCTGGAATAAAGATTGCCCACTCGCTGAAGTATCGCATAGATGGGGGCGAGTGGCTTGATGCTGAGGCCAATGAGCCTGTGCAACTGCAACATTTGGCATCGGGCATGCACCTGGTGGAGGCTGTGTGCGGACAGGACAGTCTGCAGCATAAGTTCACCCTCTTTAGTATGAAGGACACCAGGCCGATGGAGGAGACCATGCACTGGAGCTATCAGACTGCCACGAGCTTCCGCACCGACGGCAAGCCTGTCTATCTGCAGGTTGGGTCATCGGCCAACGGTGTGCACATCGTCTACTCGATCATCGCCGGCAACAAGCTGATCGAGAAAGGTGCATGGGAACTGGGCGACAGCATCGTCACCTTGCCCTTCACCTACCGACCAGAATATGCCTCGGGCATCGTGCTCAACTACGCCTTTATAAAGGACGGGAAATGCTACTCACGCACCATGAACATCGCACGCCCCATGCCCGAGAAGAAGCTGAACATCGAGTGGAAAACTTTCCGCAACCGGCTTACACCAGGACAGAAGGAGGAATGGACACTGCGCATCACTACGCCCGACGGAAAACCAGCCAAGGCGCAGTTGATGAGTGTGCTCTACGACAAGTCGCTCGACCCGTTGCAGAGGCTTACATGGCAGATGAACTTAGGCTTCTATCAGTCGCTGCCCAGTAGCTACTGGAGGAACAACCTCGCCGTGAGAACCCGCTATGCGGGCTTTGGCAGCAACTTCCCTACTAAGTATTATCAGGAGAACGAACTGCAGGGCGACAGTTTTAATCCGCTCTACTTCCAAAGCGTGTTCTATGGCAAGAAGGTGTTCTTCTTTGCCAAAGGTGCCATGGAAGACAGAACGGTGGAGAGTGCAAAGGCAACAGCCCCCGTCATCGTCCGCGATGAATTGGTGAAGGAGGAAAGTAGAGTGATGCACATCAGAGGAACCAGATATGCTAACGCCAAACAGCTGTCGGGACTTACCGAGAGCGCTGCAGAGGATGTGGCTGACGGAGGAATCGCTGTGGGCTGCTCTGCGCCTGAGGCGGCAAAGACTGAAGAAATGCTCGACCAGGTGCAGACACGCGAGAACTTGAACGAGACGGCTTTCTTCTATCCAGCCCTGCAGACCGACGATGAGGGTAATGTGGCCATACGTTTCACCCTGCCTGAGAGCATCACAACTTGGAGATTTGTGGGACTGGCTCATAATAGAGAGATGTGTCATGGCGTCATAGACGCCGAGGCTGTGGCACAAAAGACGGTGATGGTGCAGCCCAATATGCCACGCTTCCTGCGCGAAGGCGACAAGGCTGTGGTGGCTGTCAGAGTGTTCAACAACTCAGACAGGAAGGTGAACGGCAATGCTCGTATGCAGATCCTTGACCCCGAAACCAACAAGGTGGTGTGGCAACAGACTCAGAAATACAACCTGGAAGCCAACGGATCGACATCGCTGATGTTTGACGTGCAGGGACTGAAAGAAGGTATATATATAAATAAGGTGGTGGCAGCCGGTCGTGGCTATAGCGACGGCGAGCAGCACTATCTGCCCGTATTAGGCAACAGCGAGCTCGTAACACGCACCCTGCCCATCACACTGACCGAGAAAGGAGAGAAGCACTTCGACCTCACTTCGCTCTTTGCCGGCAAGGAAGGCAAACAGGCTGCACAGGCAGAACGCGCCAAGGTGACTATCGAGTACAGCAACCATCCAAGCTGGCTGATGATTCAGGCGCTGCCATCGCTCAGCAAGGCAAAAGACGACAATGCCGTCTCGCTGATGTCGGCTATCTACAGCAACAGCATCGCCCGCCACATCATGAAGCAGAGTCCTGTCATCGCACAGGTAGTGAAGTTGTGGAAGCAGGAAGCAGCCTCGGCCGAAAGCGCAAGAGCAGCTAAGGGTGGCAAGGCTGACGAGGCTGGCACTTCACTGCAGAGTGTTCTGGAGAAGAATCAGGAACTGCGCGAACTTGTGCTCAACGAAACACCTTGGGTGATGGATGCCGACAGGGAGAGCGAGCAGAAAAAACTATTGATTGAATATCTGGATGAGTCGCTGTGTCAGAACCGACTGACCGACGAGGTGGCAAAATTGCGTAAGCTTCAGCTTGCCGACGGCTCCTTCGCCTGGTGGAAAGGCATGGAAGGCAGCAGATACATGACTACCGAGGTGGCTGAGATGATGGTTAGGCTGAACCGTATGGTGGGTGTACAGCAGGAGACCAAAGACATGCTGACTGCTGCTCTGCGCTATCTGCAGCGAAAGGCTGCTGCAGAAGTGAAGGACATGAAGAAAGAGGCGGAGAAGAAGAGAAATGTGCGCCCGAGCGAACTGGCTATACATTATTTATATATTCTCTCGCTCGACGGACGCAAACTTGATCCGGCAGCGACTTATCTGCTGCAGAATATGGCAGAGCGTACCGGTGAGTTCACCATCTATGGCAAGGCAAGAGCTGCCGTGGTGCTGGCAAGCAATGGACAGCAGGCTAAGGCTGCCGACTATCTGCAGAGCATAGCCGAGTATTCGGTAAGCAGACCGGGAATGGGAAGATACTTCGACACACGCAATGCTTACTATAGCTGGCGCGACTATAAGATTCCTACACAGGTGGCCGCTATCGAGGCAACGGAGATGCTGGGTACAAAGGCTGGAAAGGCATTTGCCGCAGAGAATCTGACCGTTCAGCAAGCTATCGACGAGATGAAGCTGTGGTTGTTGCAGTCGAAGCGCACCCAGGCTTGGGATACTCCAGTCAACACGGTGGATGCGGTTTATGCCTTCCTCAATGGTAAGGAAATACTGCTGCAGAAGTCGGCAGACGATGCCACTATCCGTATAGACGGCAAACCACTGCAGTTGCCTCAGGCTACGGCAGGACTGGGCTATGTGAAGACCTCGAAGCTGGGCGCACCACACACGCTGACGATTGACAAGAAGAACGAAGGCACCAGTTGGGGCGCAGTATACGCCCAGTTTGTGCAGTCCTCTGCCGAGATAGCCGCCTCAGAGGCAGGCATCAAGGTGGTGAGAAAGGTGGAGAGCGCCAAGAACGTGAAGGTGGGCGATAAGGTAAAAGTAGTGCTTGCTATTACAGCTGACCGCGACTACGACTTCGTGCAAGTGGTGGATAAGCGCGCTGCCTGCTTGGAGCCCGTCACTCAATTGAGCGGCTATCAGTGGAGCATGGGTTGCTATGTGGCACCCAAGGATTATACAACAAATCTCTACTTTGGCCGTTTATCAAAAGGAAGGCACGTGGTGGAGATGGAGTATTACATCGACCGCAAAGGCGAATATCAGGCAGGAACCTGTGCGGCGCAGTGTGCCTACAGTCCTGAGTTTGGCGGAAGGGCAGAGGCTTATAGGCTGAATGTGACGGAGTGATGTCTTAACTCCCTGACTCTTAGAATTCCGAAAGTAGAATAAGGAACAGAATATACGAACTGATAAATACAATGTGAACAGATGAAAAGAATGAGTATATGGATGCTGGTATCGCTGTTGGCGGTTTCGGCATCGGCGCAGGAAATAACCACGCAGCAGGAGACAATCGACTGTGGACAGGTGTTGTTCAGAAATCCTGTAACGGCAGAATTCCCTTTGAAGAACGCCGGCAACAAGGCTTTGCGCATCAGCCAGGTGCGCAAGAGTTGCGGATGCACAGAGGTGGAGTTTCCTGAGCGAGACATAGCACCGGGCGATTCGTTTATGGTCAGGGCAACATTCGATGCCAAGCAAATGGGTACGTTCATCAAGCAGATTGGACTCTTCAGCAATGCCGACGAACAGCCTTTCGTGCTTACTATGCGTGGAAAGGTGGTGGACAGAGTGGTCGACTTTGCTGGCAATTACGCCTATCAGTTGGGCAAGTTGAAAACCGACATACAGTACCTGGAGTTTGATGACATCAACCGAGGCGACCGCCCCGTGCAGCGCATCCACATCATGAATCCTACCGACGAGGTGCTGCAGCCTGTAGTGTTGCACTTGCCTCCCTATCTCACCGCACAGGTGTCGCCTTCCAAGTTGGCGCCACGCCACAGTGGTGTGATCACTGTTATGTTGGACTCACGCAAGTTGCGCGACTTGGGACTGAATCAGACTTCCATCTATCTTGGCTCGCATCTTGGTGACAAGGTGGCACCCGAGAAGGAAATCAGTGTGTCGGCAGTTCTTTTACCAAACTTCGAGAAGTTGACAGCCGAAGACTTGGCACAGGCGCCTAAGGTGAAACTATCTACCACCACACTCGACCTTGGTAACTTCGGCACCAAGAAAAAGGTGAAGGGCGAAATCCTCATCACCAATGAAGGCAAATCGGTGCTCGAGATAAGAAGTATGCAGATGTTTACCATGGGACTTCAGGTGTCGCTCAAAAAGTCGAAGATTCAGCCTGGAGAGACGGTTAAACTCAAGGTGACAGCCGTCGCATCCGAACTGAAGAAGTCGCGTTCGAAGAATCCTCGTGTGCTCATGATAACCAACGATCCTGATAATGCCAAGGTGGTGGTAAAGGTAAAGGTGATGTGAGAGAAACGAGTCTGTTAAGAACAGATAAATAGGAACAGATAAGTAAGAACGCAAAGTAACAAGTCCTGTTAAAAAAAGAAAGAACCGTGCAAATAGAAATAGATAATGGCAGTGGATTCTGCTTTGGTGTGACCACTGCCATCAAGAAGGCTGAGGAAGAACTCGAAAAAGGTGGACAACTGTATTGCTTAGGTGATATCGTACACAACGGAATGGAGGTGGAACGACTGCATCATGCCGGGCTAATCACCATCAACCACAAGGAAATGGAGAAGCTGCATCATGTCAAGGTGTTGTTGCGTGCTCATGGTGAGCCGCCTGAGACTTATGCCCTGGCCGAGCAAAACCATATAGACATCATTGACGCCACCTGTCCTGTGGTGTTGCAGTTGCAGAAACGTATCAAGCGGCAGTATACCAGCAATCCGGAGGCGCAGATAGTCATCTTTGGCAAGAATGGACACGCAGAGGTGTTGGGACTGGTGGGGCAGACTGCCAGCAAGGCCATCGTGATTGAGAAATTCCAGGATGTGGAGAAACTGGATTTCTCTCGCGATATCTATCTCTATTCCCAGACGACTAAGAGTCTTGACGAGTTTCATCGTATCATAGAGTATTGTCAGGAGCATATTGTAGAGGGCGCCACTTTCAAGAGTTTTGACACCATCTGCCGACAGGTGGCAAACCGTATGCCTAATATAGCCAGCTTTGCTTCCAAGCACGACCTCGTGCTTTTTGTGAGCGGACGCAAGAGTTCCAACGGCAAGGTGCTCTTCAAGGAATGTCATCGCGTGAACCCCAACAGTTATCAGATAGAAAGTGCCAATGAAATCAACCTCGACTGGCTCAAGGATGTAAACACAGTGGGAATTTGTGGCGCTACCAGTACTCCCAAATGGCTGATGGAAGAATGCCGTGAGTTTATCTTTAACCATCTGTAATAAGTTCGTGAAGGGGGAAGAAGTTGATATAAACAAAACAGGTGGTACGTCTTCTCACGAGAACCCACCACCTTCAAAAAACAGTAATTAACTCAAAATTTATAATCTATATCATTACTACCTTGTTCTGATATTCTAATCTCTACATGCAAATGTACAGAAAAGGTACATTTTGACCAAATTATTTTCCGTGAAACGGCACAATGTTTCGCTGAAAGCTTTTTATTTAAGATATTTTTATACTTTAATCTCCTTTAGTAACTACTCAGCATAAGTCATCAACTATGAAGATAACTTAAATGAAGTAAGTCAACGTAAATGATAAATAAAATAAGTAACAACCGAGTCAACCATGTTAAAAACAACGCTAAGAGGGTCAGCTCAAATCGTCAAACCACAAGAAATCTTACTCTTATACTATATAAATGTTCTTTTAGCCTATAAAAATCTATGTTCGATACTTTAGAACTTATGTTCTAAAGTATCGAACTTGAGTTCTAAAGTATCGAACTTAAGTTCTAAAGTTTAGAACATAGATTTATAACTAACAGAAAACAATTTGTATAGTATTACTGAAGTTTCTTGAGTAGTGAGCTCACTTAAAAAAAGCCAATTTTAAGAAAACCTACTCTTGATTATCAATAAGTTGTAAAGACAAAAAATACGATTTTCGACTTTTTCAAGTGGGCTCAGTAGTATTAAACTTGACTATTAAAGTAATTGCTTGTGGCTAATAGAGGTGCTGAGTCGTTACTGTCTTTATCAACAACCAGCAGCCTTCTGATATTGCTTCATGAGCCATTCTTTCTGCTCGGCAATGGTCATGTGGCTGTTGTCAAGAGTGATGGCATCGTCGGCTTTCTTGAGTGGAGAAACCTCACGATGTGTGTCGATATAATCTCTTTCCTCTACATTTTTCAGAATGTCGTCGAAGTCGGCAGGCATACCTTTCTGCTTCAGTTCGTCGTATCTGCGCTGCGCTCTTACCTTGGAGTCGGCAGTTACGAAGATCTTCAACTCGGCATCAGGGAATACTGTAGTTCCAATGTCGCGGCCATCCATCACGATGCCTTTCTCCTGTCCCATCAGTTTCTGCTGAGCAACGAGAGCCTGGCGAACAAATGGGACGGCGGCGATAGGACTTACATGGTTGGAAACTTCCAAAGAGCGTATTTCTTTCTCTACGAGTTCGCCGTTGAGATAACAGTCGGGACGACCAGTCTCGTTGTTGAACTTGAAACTGATGTGGATATTGGTCATTTCTTTCTCCAACATATCTACCTTCACCTGATTGTCTGCATCGAACAGCTTGTGGCGCAACGCATAGAGAGTGACCGAACGGTACATGGCTCCTGTGTCAACATAAATGTAACCTATTTCCTTGGCCAGGTCCTTGGCCATAGTGCTTTTGCCACATGACGAAAAACCATCAATGGCTATTGTAATTTTCTTCATAAATCTGTGTATGTTGTTTTTGTGATATTTACTAGATAGAGAATAGTTGCCGGAACGTGTCAGAGGCTGTAAGCCAAATTGACAAGCAGGCTGTTGCTGCTGACGTGATATTTGCCATAAGCCAAGTTGAGATGGAAACGCTCCAGGTTGAGGCCGGCACCTAAAGAGAGTCCAGCTCCATGACTGCTTGAGGAGTCGTCGGAGCTTTGTATCTTCATCTCGCTGGCCCGTCTGAAATTGTAGCCTGCGCCAATCCAGATGTTGGAAAGCAGAATCTCGATGCCTCCCACAAGGTGTTCTTTGAAGTTGACATCCCAGTTGTTCAGGTTGACAAGTGTCAGGGAGAGGCGGAAAGGCATGTTGGGGAACTGCTTGCTCACACCCATCTGCAGGTCGATAGGCATTTTGTCGTATTCCTCATCGTAGGCTTTCAACTGTCCGCCCAAGTTCTTGGCGACAGCAGAAATCGACCATTCATGATCAGGGTCGTAATAGTTAATTCCCAGGTCAACGCCCATTCCTATTGAGTTGTAGTCGCCGATATAAGAGGTGATGAACTTGGCAGTGATTCCGCCGACAAAGTTCTTGCCCAACATATAGGAGAAATAGCCTGCCACAGCAATGTCTTTGGCAGAGAAATCGCCCATCTGTACATTGTTCTCGTCCACCTGTTTCATCTTTCCATAGTCAACATATTGTGCCGATACAGCCCATGAAGCCTTGTCCTTCACTATGCGGTTGAAGGCTGCCGAAGCAGCGTTGACTCCCGACATATAGTTCATATATCCCAAGTTGATGGTCTTGTCGCTTACCGATGAGAGCAGAGCTGGATTATGGAAAATGAGGGCTTCATCATCCTCGACTTGGAAATACGCTTCTTTGTCGATTAAGTTTCTTGTATGTGCTGTTTACACTTTCAATGGCATTTGTCGTGTATATGATCTTTCTCGTTTCCATTGAGAATTTGAAGATTGGACATAGGGCATCCCAATTGTCATACCAGCGTTTCATGGCATAAGGATATTTCTGTCCCCATTTTTCACTCACCTTGTCGAGTGCAGTTCTGCCTGCTTTCTCTGACTCGGCATAATAGATTGTTTTCAGATCTGTCGCAAACGGCTTCATATCTTTGTAATAGACATGTTTAAGGGTATTTCTTACCATATGAACTATGCATCTCTGGTATTCGGTTTTAGGGGAGGCTGTGGTGACAGCTTCTTGTATTCCTCTCAAACCATCAGCGCAGAGGATCATCATATCTTTGACGCCACGATTTTTGAGCTCATTAAGGACGCCGAGCCAATACTTGGCACTTTCATTTTCTCCTATACTTAGACTGATTATTTCCTTAAAGCCCTCGCTGTTGATCCCGAGCATGACATATGCCGCAAGCTTACGAACCATGCCATTGTCTCTGACGGAGAAGTGGCATGCATCAATAAATACAATAGGATAAACGCTGTTTAACGGCCTGTGCCGCTATTCATCAATGTTCTTTAATATCTTATCTGTCACATCGGAGATAAAACTTTCGCTGCACGCAAATCCGTAGATGTCTTCTATCTGTTCTGAAATCTGCCTTGTGGTTAAACCTTTAGCATACATACTGGTGATCTTGTCATCTATACCAGAAATGTCCTTTTGCCGATTTTTTACTATCTGTGGCTCAAATGTGCCATTCCTATCTTTGGGAACATCTACCTTAAATTCACCGTATTTACTTCGGACGGTTTTTAATCCATTACGATAGTTTTCTAAATGGGAACGTGCAGACTTTGGATGGCCAAGATGGTCTGTCATTTCAGATTCCATCATAGACTTGATAGTTCCCCCAAGAAGATCTTTGAGTGCATCCTGAATATCTTCTGCGGTCTTTATTTCATACTCATCCATCAGTGCGGAGATGATGCTTCTCTTTCCTTCTGTTAAAGGACCTACATGATAAACATCTTTTTTCTTGCGTTCCATAATTAAATCTCCTATATTCACCACTAATCTGATACTACCATAGGAGGCTTATTGATTCATATTTACAGACTTTTTCTTACACACTCGATTTTTGATGTAGCATGTTCATTTCTCCTTTTAATCGTTCCAATAACCAAATTGTGATACCTGTTGAAATTGTTAGGATCATATTAATTAAAATTTGCCAGCCTTCTGCTTGCTCAATTCCGCAATATAATCCTAGTGCTAACACCCCTAAGAACCATTGTACTGTTGTAATTACACTTTTCATATTTAAGCCTCTTTAGCCACTTCATATGTTGTCCTTTCATCCAATTTTCGAATTTGTCTATATGGACCATCGTTTGCTGCGGTTCTAACTGAAGGCATATGTCGTTAAACTTACCTTCCTTACAGATCAAGTCAATTCTTCTGTAAATATACGTTTTGCTGCGGATCCATATCTTGTGCAATGTACTAATCGGTACATATTTAGGTTGAATAGTTTCCATTACTACACATTCCTTTCTGTTTCATCTTTCTTTCAGAATTGGTATAATCACTTATAAGGAGGTGATTATTTGAAAGAATTTTTTTCTGACCATGAGCCTGTTATAAGTGCTCTACTTGCCTTTGTATTTTCTGGCTTAGTTCTACTATTACCACTATCTGGACTTGTTCCTAACTCAATTTTTTTATGTATGTCTGCTATAATACTAATTTTGTTATACTTTTTTCTTCGTGAACGTTATGTTTTAAAAAAGATCACTCCTGTAACAAAATTTGTAGCAACAATTCGCGATTGTTCAAATCCATACGAACTTTTGTTTACCGTTAACATGACGTCTATTTTATCTGAAGGCAGTTTGTTCCTGCTTTCAGAATGTGTAAATGATAAAGAAACAGTCATAGCGCTTGGTGAGGTGACTACCATTAACAGTAAAGGTTTATATCAAGCCACTTAT
>ENA-OOYP01000109-OOYP01000109.1-human-gut-metagenome-genome-assembly--contig:-NODE-109-length-13915-cov-7.255772_pt1 | contig 13915 bp, 10 predicted proteins | sample MGYA00241705_ERZ501382 | MGnify/ENA primary metagenome ERZ501382 (study PRJEB25962, sample SAMEA2042741) | human gut metagenome | biome: human gut; feature: human-associated habitat; material: faeces...
TTACTTGCTTTTTACGAGAAATAATGGTAATTTTGCAAACATGCTACCCAGGTAACATTCGATGCAAGTTTCGGTATCTCTAACGCTTACCACATTCCTGAGGTAATGGGAACCAAAGAATATGCACAGGCTTTGATTGACTACAAAGGTGTAGCCAAGAGTGCCATGCAAGGTTATCTTGACGGAACCAAACCAGGTATCGACTGGATGGACGAGTTGCTCCAGACAGGAATCACCCAGAACTATAAGGTAGCAGTTTCTCAGGGCAATGAGAAGACTCAGACCTACTTCTCTGCCAACTATATGGACCAGAAGGGTGTTATCACAGATACAAAATCAAGACGTTACGCTATCAAGGCTAACATGCACAATAAGATTTTCGACTGGTTAGAGATGACCACCGATATCAACCTTGCTCAGACCGACAACTCTGGTGCAGGTTTTGCGCAGAACCAGTCTAACCCTATCTGGGTAGGATTGAACTACTCTCCAACGATGGAAATGATGGCACCTAACGGCAACTACAATGTGGACCCTTACAACAATATTCAGAACAACCCTTACGGTATTCTCCATGATGGCGACAACGACCGCAAGCGTACCATGGTAACAGGTCACATTGACTTGAAGTTCAACCTTCTCAAAGGCTTGACATTCACTACCACCAACGGTATCGACTATAATGATTATAAGTGGTACAACTTCACTTCAACCAGAGTAAATGTTTCAGGTAACTCCATGACAAATGGCGATGCTACAGTAACCGCTTTGCAGTCTACCAACAATTTGACTTACATGGGCAAGTGGGGCGAGCACGCATTGACAGCTACCGGTGTATGGGAAGTTTCTTCTAACGAGGTTCGCAAAATGCAAATGACCGGTACCGGTATTGCCCACGAGCAGTTAGGTTACTGGAATATCCAGGATGCAGCTTCCAAGAATCCGACTAATGGTTACAGCAAGTGGACCATGCTCTCTGGCGTTGCCCGCGTCATGTACAACTATGCCGACCGCTACATGCTGACCGGTACATTCCGTGCCGATGGTTCCAGCCGTTTCACCAACAAGAAGTGGGGTTACTTCCCATCTATCGCAGGTGCTTGGACTGTTTCTAACGAAAAGTTCTGGGAGCCTATCAGAAATGCAGTAGAATACATGAAGATCCGTGCCAGCTATGGTATCATCGGTAATCAGGACATCGCTCCTTATTCTACTCTTGGAACTTTGGAATCAACAGGTTTCTCATACGGAACAAACCAGTCTTATACAGGTTACTGGGCAAACAGTTTTGCTACACCAGACCTGACCTGGGAGAAGGTTCACCAGTTTGACCTCGGTGTTGACCTCGGTTTCTTCGGTAACCGTTTGAGCATCAGTTTCGACTACTTCAACAAGACCACCAAGGATGCTCTTTTGCAGACGGCAGCTCCTGGCTACCTGGGCGGAACCAGATATTGGGTAAATGCCGGTGAGGTAAACAACAAGGGTGTTGACGTAACCATCAATGGTCAGATTATCCAGACCAAGGATTGGTCATGGTCATCTACCTTGAATGCCAGCTACATCAAGAACAAGGTAACCAAGATGACAGCCGATGAACCTATCATTTATGGTGAGAAGCCAGCTCCTGGTACTGTTGACCCATGTACTATCATCAAGGAAGGTGAAGCTATCGGTACATTCTACGGATTCAAGTGGGCTGGAGTAGAAAAGAACGACAAGGGACAGTATGTAGACATGTATTATGCAGCAGACGGAACCAAGACTGCTTCTCCAAATGCAGGTACAGACCGTTTCGTATTGGGTCGCTCAAATCCTGATGTCACATTAGGTTGGAACAACACCATTACCTATAAGAACTGGGACTTCAACATGTTCTGCAATGCAGCCTTCGGTGCAAAACGTTTGAATATCGTACGTTTCGCAATGAATGCAGAGGTTGGTGCTTCTAGATTCGTTACAGACAAGGATCACTTCAGTAATATAGGTGTAACAATGCCTACCATCGGTGCAGAGAACAAGAACTATGGTAATTCAGACAAGTGGCTCGAGAATGCCGACTACTTCCGTTGTGAGAATATCAGCGTAGCTTATACATTCCCACGCAGCGTAACCAAGTTGGCAGACATCCGTCTTTCACTCTCAGCTCAGAACCTCTTCACCATCACAGGTTATAAGGGTATTGACCCAGCAGGTGCTTCTTTCAGTGATGCCAACGTAGACCGTGATAATGGTTTGGATATGGGTGCTTATCCTAATCCTCGTACCATCACAATGGGTGTTCGTGTAACCTTCTAAATTCAACAATCTAAAAACTGTAAGAATTATGAAAACTAAGAAATTATTATATACAGGTTGCTTCATGGCAGCTTCCATGTTGTCACTCACATCATGTGGCGATTTCCTGGATGAGGATCCAAAGGGTCAGTTGAATCCAGAAACATTCTATACCATCGAAGACGACTACACCGCAGGCGTTAATACGCTGTACGATAAAGTGAATCAGACACAAAGTTGGACTAACCCTATGTATCCACAGTGGCAGGGAGACGATATCACAGCTAACCCTGGTTCCAACAAGCAGGCTTGTGCTGCGCTCGATGCATTTGATTCTGATGGTGCCAACAAGGGTGTTACAGAAGCCTGGACTCAGCATTATGCAGTTATCAAGACTGCCAATCTGATTATCGAGGGCTCTGAGAAATTCCCTGGTGATAAGGCTAAGATTGCTACCGCATTGGGAAACGCTCACTTCTGGCGTGCTTACTCGTACTACTATCTGGTACGTGTATTCGGCAAATTGCCTATTATCACTAAGACCAACATAGAACAGTTTGATGCTCAGCCATCTGAGATTGAGAAAGTATACGAATTGATCGTTCAAGACTTGAAGGATGCCATCAACGAACTTCCTACAGGTTATGACAAGGAGCCTGCCCGCTTGTTCGGAGTTGACGTTTGGGCTACCAAACAGGCTGCACAGTCTACCTTGGCAGCAGTTTATATGTCAATGGCAGGTTATCCGCTCAATAAGGGAACAGAATACTATAAGCTCGCTGCTGAGTTGGCTAAGGATGTCATCACCAACAATGGTACTTATGGCTTCATCTTGAACCCAGACTGGAAGGAAGTTTACTCTATGGGTAACAATTACAACATGGAGACCGTGCTCGGTATCAACAACGATGCCAAGGGTTGGTGGGATCATGACTCACAGCTTTCTTCCTGCTGTCGCTTCGAAGGTCTCGGCGATGGTGGCTGGGGTGACGCCTGGGGCGAAATTGCTTTCTGGAAGAGATATCCAGAGGGACCTCGCAAGAATGCTATTTATGCTCCTAAAGTTACATTCCAGGAGACTATCACTGAGAAAATCGGCGATAAGGAAGTTAAAAAGGATAAGATCAGCAAGGCCGTTTACTGGTGGGAACTTGACAACAATGGCAAACCTGTCGTAGATGCTTATCACCCTATGTTCACTATCTTCACTGTCAATGCTGACGAAAAGGGTAATATGCTCAAACAGCCATACGATTACATGGGAATCAACTATAAGGGTATGGTTAATGACCGCCGTCATAACCTCATCCGCTATTCAGAGGTTCTCCTCTGGTATGCTGAGAGTGCAGCCCGTGCAGGCCTCTCTGACTTGACAGAAGCTAAGAAATGCTTGAAGCTGGTTCGCAGCCGTGCCGTAACAGATGCTGAAAATGTGACACTTGGCGACGGAACTACCGTAAAGATCGACAACATGAGCGCTGCCCAGCTTGCTGAGGCTTGCTACATCGAACACGGATGGGAAGTTGCAGGTAACTGGGTATCTATGGTTACCCGCCGTTCAGATGAGCTCCGTATGGACGAGCTCAAGAAGAACTTCGAGTATCGCGTTGCCAATGCTCCTATCGTTGTTGCGAAAGAGGGTGGCAAGGAATATACTGCCAAGGAGAGCGTTACCGTTAAGGGTACTTGGTCTGAGGATAGAATTTACTGTCCATATCCAACAACCGACGGTGAGAAGAACCCAAACTTGAAGAGGTAAACTTTTTAAGTAATCAATTCATAAGAAATCAACTATTCTATGTTATATCAACACATTATGTATGTACGAGAATAGACTAGGTTGTGTGCCCTTTCTGTCGTGAAACAGGAAGGGCACTGTTTCTTTATGAAGAATAAGAGAAATACTCTTAAGAAACATCCCGAATTTTTTGGTAATTACGAATATTCAGCGTACCTTTGCAAGATATAACTTAATACAAAACATTATGGCTAATAATTATCAACCTTTCAACCGATCTTTGCTGGCGATGGCTGCCCTTCAAGCCTTGCCGCTATCTCTCTTCGCCCAAAACACCCCACCCAACATTCTCTTCATACTGTGTGACGACATGGGATATGGTGATCTGGCTTGCTACGGCCAACCTTATATCCACACGCCTAATATAGACCGGATGGCAAAGGAGGGAATGAGATTTACCCAGGCTTATGCCGGTTCTCCCGTCTCGGCTCCGTCGAGAGCTACCCTCATGACGGGTCAGCATACGGGACATACACATGTGCGTGGAAACAAGGAATACTGGAGAGGTGTGCCAATGGTAAAATATGGCAACAACGAGGAGTATTCTGTCGTAGGACAGGAACCTTACGACCCGCAGCATAAGATTCTGCCCGAAATCATGAAGGACGAAGGATATAGAACCGGCGTATTCGGAAAATGGGCTGGCGGATATGAAGGTTCGGCTTCTACTCCCGACAAGCGTGGCGTGGACGAATTCTATGGCTATATCTGCCAGTTTCAGGCTCATCTCTATTATCCTAACTTCCTGAACCGCTACAGTCGTGCAATGGGAGATACAGCGGTGGTAAGAGAGGTAATGGAACAGAACATCCAGCATCCGATGTTCGGCAAGGATTATTTCAAGCGCAAACAGTATTCTGCCCGCATCATCCACGACAAGGCACTGGAATGGATTGACAGACAGGATAAGGAACATCCTTTCGTAGGATTCCTTACCTATACCCTGCCGCATGCCGAACTAGCCCAGCCGGAAGACTCTATTCTAGAGAATTACCAGAAACAGTTCTTTACCGATAAAACCTGGGGCGGATGGGAAGATTCGAGATACAACGCTGCGGTTCATACCCATGCACAGTTTGCCGGAATGATTACCCGACTGGACCAGTATGTGGGCGAAATCTTCGCCAAGCTGAAGGAGAAGGGACTCGACAGGAATACCGTTGTCATCTTTACTTCAGATAACGGGCCGCATGAAGAAGGTGGTGCTGATCCAGAGTTCTTCGGTCGCGACGGTAAGTTGAAAGGTCTGAAGCGCCAGTGCTACGAAGGCGGCATCCGCATACCATTTATCGCCTGGTGGCCTGAGCACATCAAGGCAGGAGCGGTGAACGATACCCAGTTTGCCTTTTACGACCTGCTGCCTACTTTCTGCGATTTGGCTGGCATCAGAAACTTTGCCAAGCGTTATACCAACAGAAAGTTGGCTGGTGATGGTTTCGACGGAATCTCTATCGCTCCTACCCTTCTGGGCAAGGATGCAGAGCAGAAACATCACGATTACCTGTACTGGGAATTTCACGAAACCGACCAGATTGGCGTGAGAAAGGGCGACTGGAAACTGGTGGTAGTAAAAGGCGAGCCGCGGCTCTATAATCTGGCTTCCGATATCCACGAAGACCATAATGTGGCGGCAGAACATCCTAAGATTCTTGCCGAACTCCTGGCAGCCATCAAGAAAGAGCACCGAGACAGCAAGGATTTCGAAATTACGCTGCCAAAGTTCTGATATTCTTTCCCGGTTACAGAGAGATTGAGATTACAACTAGATTCAAGAAAAAATGATGAACGACAACATAGCAAATCCCTTTGCCAAGCCACTATATGTAATGCTGAAGCCTGCGGGTGCCCATTGCAACCTGGCATGCAAATACTGTTATTATCTGGAGAAGAACAAGCTCTATCCCACTGCTCAGCGACATCTGATGAGCGATGAGATGCTGGAACAGTTTACCCGAGAATATATTGAGGCGCAAACCATGAACCAGGTGCTCTTCACCTGGCATGGTGGCGAGCCTCTGCTGCGCTCCATCGGCTTCTATCACAAGGCTTTATCCCTACAGCAAAAGTATGCTGGAGGCAGGCGTATCGACAACGTAATTCAGACCAACGGCACGTTGCTGACCGATGAATGGTGCGAGTTTTTCGCCCAGAACCATTGGCTGGTAGGCATCTCTATCGATGGTCCGCAGCCTGATCATGACCATTACCGGCTGACGGCTGCGGGAAAACCATCGTGGAAGAAGGTGATGCAAGGCATCAAACTGCTGAAGAAACACGGGGTAGAATGGAATGCGATGGCGGTGGTGAATGCCTATAATGCCAATCATCCGCTGGAGTTCTACCGCTTCTTCAAGGAAAACGGCTGTCAGTTTCTGCAGTTCACACCTATCGTTGAGCGACTGACCCGACATGAGGATGGTCGTACCCTGGCAAGTCTTGCCGACAAGGATGAGATTTCTCTGAGCGAGGCATCGGTTGCGCCGGAGCAGTGGGGCTACTTTCTCTGTGCAATTTTCGATGAATGGGTTCGGAAGGATGTGGGCAAAATCTTCGTTGAGATTTTCGACTGCACACTGGCAAACTGGATGGGTATTTCTCCCGGCATCTGTGCTTATTCCAAGGAATGCGGTCATGCGGGAGTGATGGAGCACAATGGCGATGTTTATTCCTGCGACCACTTTGTTTTTCCGGAGTATAAGTTGGGCAATATCCGTGACCATTCGCTCATCGACATGCTTTATGGTGAGCAGCAACAGGAGTTCAGCCGTCTGAAACACAGTTCTCTTCCACGCCAGTGCAAGGAGTTTGACATGGAGTTTGCCTGTCATGGAGAATGCCCAAAGAACCGCTTCATGAAAGATAAGTATGGCGATTCCGGTCTCAACTATCTCTGTCCGGGTTATTACCATTATTATCAGCATGTAGCGCCCTACATGGATTATATGAAGCAGGAACTCATGGCGCAGCGCCCACCTTCGAACATCATGAAAGTTTTATAGTGAGCATGACAGATTAAAAAAGCCGCACCATGAAGAACATCTTCCAGGAATTCAAGGAAATCGTGTCTAGCGCCATCGCCATTGTCGTGGATAAAATATTCAGAAAGGATCAATAAGAGATAAAAAAAGGTGTATCATGGATTTATGACACACCTTTTTTTATCTCAAAATCTTAAAGTTTTAGAACTTAATCCAGGTCAGCTTCTTCCAAATTCCCTCGAAAGGACCATGGGAGTGATACTTGAGCCAGAGGTTGGAGAAGAGGCATTGTACTACCACCATGGCAATACCCACAAAAAAGGCGTAGGTGATACCAAGCTTTGTCTGGAGATTGAAACCATAATAGGCAAACAGTCCGCAACCGATGATAGACTGGAGGAAATAGTTGGTCAGACTCATCTTACCAAACTGGCGCAGGAACGACAATCCCTTTCTGAACCATTTCTTTCCGTACCACAACAAAACGAATCCTGATACTACAAACGAGAGGATGAAGAAGTTGTAGATAGGATAAAGCCAATTGTTCCATGTTTCCATGTGGCGCACATCAGCGATGCCACCCACAATCAATACCAAGATGGAAACCGCCAGCACCTTCTTCCACAAAGCCAGGTTGTTGTTCTCATTGTAGAACCAACGCTTTCTACCGGTTGGATAAAGAGGAAGGCAACCACCCACCAGAGCCATTTGGTAGGAAGATAACTCAATGGGATGAGAACCAGTCCATAGATGGCATAGGAGAAGAGGATATCGCCATCAAAAAAGGCGGTGTTCACGATACCGAGCATTGCCAGGAGGAACATTCGCCAGGCGAATCTTCCAGAAAAACAATTTCCCCGCTGCTGCTGGTTATCATTCATAATAAAGAAGCTCAATCCGAAGAGAAGGGCAAAGATGCCATACATCTTTCCCGACAGCAGCAATGCCAGCACATCTGCCATCCAATCATCACACCCCAGCGTATAAGCATGCGCTATGCTTCCATCGTACATATTGAAATGCTCCACAGAGTGATAGAGAATAATACCTGCTACGGCCAATCCTCTCAAGGCATCAGCCACGTCAATACGACTGTTTTTCAGTCCTAATGTCTTGTAAAAATTCATTTTGATATTATTTGTTAGTTATTATGAGCCCACAAAGGTATAACATTTTATTGGAAAAAGCGAATAAACCTCAATGTATAACAAATATTAAGTTTTAAAGGAAAAAGAGAAAAAGTCGGCCTTTTCCTTGGTTATTCGTTAGAAAAAGTGTATCTTTGCTCCGCTATTCGTCAGAAAAAGTGTGAAGTTCATACGATTATTCGTCAGAAAAAGTGCGGAATTCATACGATTATTCGTTAGAAAAAGTGTAAATCATGGAAAGAAGCATCTATAACAAACTCGTAGAATGGAAGAACAAGCAAAACCATAAACCTCTGATTCTCAACGGAGCAAGACAAGTAGGCAAGACCTATATCCTGCAAGAATTTGGAAAAAGAGAATATAAAAAACTTGCATTCTTCAGTCTCGACAGAAATCAGAAGGCAGCAGAAGTGTTTGAAAAAGCCGGCACAACAGCTGATATACTGATGGCACTCTCCGCCATCAGCCAGGTAGATATTACCCCCAACGATACACTTATGGTACTCGATGAGATACAAGATTGTCCTAAAGCATTAGAAACTTTAAAGTTCTTTTGCGAGGATGCTCCTGATATTCATATCATCGTGGCAGGATCCCTACTGGGAATATCACTCCATAGCGGGGTATCATATCCAGTAGGAAAAGTAGAAGAGCTGCGCCTCTACCCGATGAACTTCATCGAATTCCTCGATGCTATGGGAAAAGCGAAACTGGCAAGCATCTTGAAAGAAGGAAATTGGAACGTCATCAATTTACTGGAAACAGAATTGATCAGCCTGCTGCGACAATATTATTATGTAGGAGGAATGCCAGCCGCCGTACTCGCCCATGTAGAGCAGAAGGGACTACAGGAAGTCCGTTCCATCCAAAAGCAGATTATACAAGACTATCGCCGAGATTTCTCGAAGCACGCACCAGATAGAGAAGTGCCTCGCATTAATATGGTGTGGGACAGTATCCCTGCCCAACTTGCCAAAGAGAACAAGAAGTTCATCTATGGAGCCGTGAAGAAAAGTGCCAGAGCCGCAGATTTCGAACTGGCCATCCAATGGCTGATAGATGCAGGACTGGCATATAAGGTTCAGAGAGTCAATACCCCACGCCTCCCTTTCAAATTCTATGAAGACCTGAACGCCTTCAAACTCTTCATGCTCGATGTGGGACTGATGGGAGCGATGGCAGAGACTTCAGCAGAATCGATGCTGGTGGGCGATGGCATTTTCTCTGAATATAAAGGTGCCTTTACAGAACTATATGTCTTCACCCAGCTGAAAAGCCAGGATATTCCATTATACTATCATGCTGTGGATAACTCCACAATAGAGATTGATTTCCTGACCCAATGGCACGACAGGGTTATACCGATAGAAGTAAAGGCAGAGGTGAACGTTAAGGCGAAATCTCTCAGAACATTCATCACCAACAATCCGCAACTGAAGGGACTTCGCTACTCCATGCTTCCCTATAAGGATCAAGACTGGATGATCAACGTTCCGCTCTATGCCTGCCTGACACCATTTGACAAATCATTCTGATGCCTTTTAATAAAAGCTTCGATTCTGACATTTCCGTCAGAATCGAAGTGAAAGCCAATCATCGAACTTCACGTTCTGAAAGGTATGGATGCATCACAGAATGCTTCGGTGGTAATCATTCCCACACCCAGTTTGCTCATCAGCTTCATCCCTTCACTCTGGGGATTCGGATTAGCCAGTTTCCCCATTCCTATCGCCTTGAAAGCCCCGATGCATCCTTCCGGATTGAGCTTCACCAGGACATTACCCAAATCAAATATGATATTCTTGTATTGCATAATCTATACATTATTTTAAATCGCACTTTTAATCTTTAATTAGATACTTTCTGCAAAAGTACTGTAAATTCGGGAGAAAACAAATGATTTGGAAAAGGAATGGTGGGAATATAACATTTATTAGTAAAATAGGAAAGCCTATGTATGAGAAAGTTTTTCTAAAACTATTGCCACTATTGCCACACTCGGGCGAAAAACGGGGGATTCTCAGCGAAAAAGCAGAGAAATACTTATTGTTTTCGCAGAAAAACATTAAAAAAGTGGAGAAAAAGGCTTGCGGTTTCGAACATTTTTTTGTATTTTTGCAACCAACAGGAAAAATTCCTGCCGATTCCACCAAGAAGCTTACGACTCCTGTGAAACCACTTTATACACATTTAACCCAAAAACCAATGACACAAGCAGATTTAGTCAGACTCTACTTCAACAAAGAAAGTGCTTACAACTCATGGGACTATTGCTTCAACCAGCAATGTCCACTGGCTCAGGAATGTGCACACTATCTGTCCGTAACCTACAAAAAACCGGAACAGACCAAAGGCTACGCCATCTATCCCGATGCCTACCACGACAACAAGTGCGAACATTTCCTGCAGCTGCAGATGATGAAAATGGCATACGGCTTTATGAATATTCTTGAAGAACTGAAGCGTAAAGACGAAGCCAGTTTCAGAGTACACATGACTTCCTACTTCGGAAGCAAGACTTCATACTATCGCTATAAATTAGGACAGACAGGACTCGTGCCTGAACAGCAGCAGTACGTGCTGAAATGGTGCCAGCAACATGGATACACCAACATGAGGTTCGACCGCTATGCAGAAGAGGTCAACTATTAACAGCCGCACGCCGATAAAGATTTTAACCCACGTACATGGTCACTCGTACCCGTGTACATGAGTATCCGTACCCATGTACACGGGTACGGATGACCAACACGATGAGCACGGATGACCGAGACGACGGGCACGAGTACCCGGCATAGTCGGGCACTCGTGCCCAACGCCTTGGGCAAAGCTGGGCAAAGTCATCGACAAACCTAAGTATCACCCTATCAACAAATTAGCAGAAATATGAAGTTTACTATTACAAGAATCAACAAGCAGAACAAGTTGATGGTCAGTTCGAAAACCGTAGAACGGTTTCTGGAGCGCATCGCTAAAGATGATGCCAAACTGAGTGTCACCAATTTCAGAATGAGTGTGCCGCTCATGGAGGCCGACTACCAGTACTACAAAGGCATCAAGGAATGGCAGCACGTTTATCCAGCCGCAGAATTCAATAAGGATGAAAGCGGCAATCTCGTCTTCCAGAAATCAAACGGGCTGGTGATGCTCCACTTCATCAACCTCATGTCGGACCAGGAAAAAGATGCCCTCAAGAAGACGGTCAGTCTGCTGCCGATGACCTTCGCTGCCTTCGAAGGAGCCGACGGCAGAAGCCTCATCGTGCTCGTAAGCATCTGCAACGAAGAAGGAAAAATCCCGACAAAAGAAGCCGATGCCGACTTACTCTACCAGTCTGCCTACGAACAGGTAAAAACGCTCTACCAGTCGCAGGTACAGGTAGCCATCAAACCCGAAAAACCATCATTGACATCCAACTTCATGCTTACGCTGGATGCCTCTCCTTATTATAACAGCAAGGCTGTGGCGATGCGCATCTCCCAAAATATGAAGAAGGTAGCCTCAGCCCCTAAGAATGTAGACGATCTGAAGACATACGATGACTATGAGTTTCTTTACCGCAAGGCAGCAGAAGAGACGAAGGAAGAGATGAAAAAAGCCAACATCTCATGGCAGAACGATGAAGACCGGTTCCTTGCCGGTTTCTCAGCCATCGCCATCAAGCTCTGCAACATGGGCCTCAGCGAAGAAGAAGCTTTCATCCATATCCGCCGCAACAACTGGGGACATGTGACAGAAGAGAAACTCCGCCAGATAGTGGGCACCGCTTACGATACCCATTCCAAAGACAGGAAGACGGAGAAATCAGCCTCAGGCAGAAAAGGCCGTGCCGATATTCTGCAGATGATCAGATACCTGGAGAGTCGGTACCAGTTCCGTTACAATACCGTGATGAAATATACCGAATACCGCCCGAACAATTCATGGGTTGGCGATTTCAGACCGGTGGATGCCCGTGTGCAGAAAAGCATGACGCTGGATGTTCAGATAGCCGACATCCACGTAAGCATCAAGGATGTAAGGAATTTTCTAGAATCAGACCGCATCAGAAACTACAGTCCAATAGAGTCCTATCTCTATGACTGTCTGGGAAAATGGGACGGCAAGGACCGCATCCGTGTCCTGGCACGAACCGTACCCACCAACAATCCTCATTGGGAAAACTGGTTTTACACCTGGTTTCTGGGAATGGTTGACCAATGGCGCGGCATGTATCGCCGTCAATATGGCAACAGTACCATGCCGCTGCTCATTTCCAAGCAAGGTTACAACAAGAGCACCTTCTGCCGCCGTCTCATCCCTACCGAATTATCGTGGGGCTTCAGCGACAATATGATTCTCTCAGAAAAGCGTCAGGTATTGCAGGCAATGTCACAATTTCTGCTCATCAATCTCGATGAGTTCAATCAGATTTCACCACAGGTGCAGCAGGGATTTCTGAAGAATCTGCTGCAGTTGCCAACGGTGAAAATCAAGCCGCCATACGGAAGTCATGTACAGGAATTCCCTCGTCTAGCCTCCTTCATCGCCACGAGCAACATGACCGATATTCTTTCCGACCCATCCGGCAACCGCCGTTTCCTGGGAGTAGAACTGACGGGACCTATCGATGTGAGTGGCAGACTGAACTATGAGCAACTTTATGCGCAGGCGATGCAAGCTTTGGAGCGTGGCGAAAAATCCTATTTCGACGCCAAGGAAACCGCCATCATCATGCAACATAACAGACAATTTGAGCAGATTTCCCCTATCAAGCAATGTTTTCTGCAGGTTTTCGAGCCTGCAAGTACCCCAGAAAATGGCGAATACCTGATGGCAGCCGCTATTTTCGACATTTTGAAGCAGAAATTCGGCTCTTCTCTCCAGGTTTCGAGTATACAGAAATTGGGCAGAGAGCTTCAGAATATAGAAGGTTTGAAGAACAGAAGAACAAGATTTGGTACTGAGTATCTGGTAGTTAGGAAATAACCTATTCACTTTCCATCTCATTCCCTCATAAAAAGAGTGTGGCAATGCGTGGCATTAGGTGGCAACAGAAATACCGCTTACTGCCACGCATTATTCACTTATAATCAGAGAGTTAAATGTATAGGTGACAGATGTGGCAATAGAAACAGAAAAACATTTCTTATTCGTTATGACGTACAACCAATGTAAGATGGACAAAAAATCATTAATAGAAAATGTCTATAACAAAGTGGGTGACTGCGCCACAAGGCTATGGCGACTTTTGTCCTTTGGTGAATAATGCCCCACAGAGATAATAACATTGAGATTATAGTATTTCACCTCATTACTCTGCGTTTCCCCCCTCTAAAGCACCATATTGAGTGGTTGTTCGGAAATTCCGAACAACCACTTTTTGCTTTACCAATTACATGTATTAATTATTATGCCGAAATCATGAACTTCATTATGCGAACTCATCCACTTCATTTCACGACTTCATCCACTTCATTTCACGAGTTCATCTACTTCATTGAGTTGGCACATACGGCTGCGATAGCTGAAGGAGACGACTGAGTTAGCTGAATGAGACGGCTGCATTAGCTGGAGGAGTCGAATGCAGTGGCTGAAGGAGACGGCTGCGGTGGCTGAAGGAGACGACTGCGGTGGCTGAAGGAGTCGAATGCAGTGGCTGAAGGAGACGAATGCGATAGCTGAAGGAGTCGAATGCAGTGGCTGAAGGAGACGAATGCGATAGCTGAAGGAGT
>ENA-OOYP01000116-OOYP01000116.1-human-gut-metagenome-genome-assembly--contig:-NODE-116-length-13309-cov-4.494040_pt1 | contig 13309 bp, 9 predicted proteins | sample MGYA00241705_ERZ501382 | MGnify/ENA primary metagenome ERZ501382 (study PRJEB25962, sample SAMEA2042741) | human gut metagenome | biome: human gut; feature: human-associated habitat; material: faeces...
TTAGATGAAGATAAGATAAATCCTTACTTTTTGAAAGCATATTTGGAAAGTGAAAATGGAAAAGCAGCCTTATCTAGAGTAGCAGTAGGGGCTACTTTATTAAATCTGCCGGTTGAAGGATTGAAAAAAATAACAATTCCATTGCCTGACTTAAAAAGTCAGAAGATAATTGCAGATAAATATTACGCCAAGATAAATGAAATAAAAGAATTGAAATACAAATTAGAAAAGGCAACAGCAGAATTAGAACATATTTATACGGAGGAAAAATAAATGGATGAAAATAATAAATTTGATGTAGTTGGAACTAATATAGCAGAGAAAGCGACAATGATCTGGAATGTAGCAGATATGCTCCGTGGTCCATTTAAACCGCATGAATATGGATTGGTAATTTTGCCAATGACAGTAGTAAAAAGATTTCATGATTGTTTATTACCGACTCATTTTCCCCAAAAAACATTTGGAGATTAAAAAGAAAAGTGGAAACTTAGCGACATTATCCTATTTAACTGAACTTCCCCGCATTTGGGGAAGTTAGAGGGAAGTTAGAGAAGTTAGAGGGAAGTTAAGGGACATTCGATTTTCCAGGATTTTCTGTGCTTTATTCCCCTTTTGCCAGCCATTTCGCAAAGAAGCGGTCGCTGACAAAGAAGCCTTTTGGGGTCTTGCTGATCAGTTGCTTGTCCACTAAAGCCTTCAGGGCAGTCTTTACGCTGCTGGTGGCAGGTAGGTGGTGGGTGATGATGAACTGTTGGCTAAGTGGGGAGGAAACTATTTGCTCCTTGGCAATTGCTAACAAGAGTAACTGCTGGTTTTCGGTCAGCCATGCACAATAGTTTTGGTATGCCATGGCTTGCTCCTCTATCAACTCTTGAATCACTTCATCCACTAAGTCCTTATTGATCTGCTCATCACGATGTTCGTAAATACCATGTAGGATGGCTTGTACATACCAAGTTACGCTGTCGGCTTGCGAGTAGATATAGGTGAATGTGTCTACATCTACCTCTCGTTTTTGTGATGACAAAAGACGATTGGCAAATGATAGATATCTTGACTCGGCGATACATGGTAGTGACATGACAAGAGAACTTTGGAAGAATGGGCGATTCGCCGACAAAAACATCTCTTCCATCATGTGCTGTTGACTGCCAGAAAATACGAAATATACATTGGGCAGGAATTGGATGTAGGAGCGTATCAATGCTTCCACTCCATCCTCTTGATAGTTCATGATTTGTTGAAACTCATCTATTGCCACGTAGCATCGCTTTCCAGATTGCTTCATGTACTCGAAGATTCGCTTCAAGCTTTCTCGTCCCTCGTTTGGTTTCAAATCCAAGGAAAATGTTGGAATGCCTGTCAGTTCGTCAATTGTTAGCGTTGGTCGCCAACTGCTGAAGAACTCCTGTACTTTACGCAAGGCGGATTGAGAAATTGTATCTAATTTCCCAATGATTTCCGAAGCCATGAGTTGCACCATCTGCTCCAAGTTCTTGGTGGCAAATATGTCTAAGTAGAAGCATTTCACATCATCATATTGCTTTTCCAACTGTTGGAAGACATGATGGATTAATCCAGTTTTGCCCATACGGCGAGGTGCGACAAGCGTGATATTTCGCTCGTTATGGAGCGAAGTCATCATCTTCTCAGTTTCTTTCTCACGGTCACAAAAGTACTCTGCTCCTTTGTATCCATACATCACGAAAGGGTTGTTAATTGTTGCCATAATCTTATTGCGCTTTTTACGTTGCGCAAATTACGCAATAATTATCGAGACAACCAAATGTTTTCAAGTTTTTTAATAATTATCCCATGTCATCAAACAAGTCATCCATTGTCAGTTGCACTTGTGCGATTGCTGAATGGGCATTGGGGCGGATGCCGAATGTAGTTATTAGCGTAGGCAAGATGCCATGCCGAACACCAGTCTCTTCTACAAAATCACGTCTTCTTCCATATACTGCCACAAACTCTGCTTTGCCAGAATTAAAATATTCTGTCAACTGTGTGATTTCTGTCTTTCTGCCTACTATTTGCTCCATAACTGATATTCTTTAGCTGTTTATTGTGTTGCAAATTTAAGGAAAATATTTGAGAACGCAAGCGATTCTTTAGCCAAATCGAAGAAAAAAAACGCTCGATTTGGCTGATGAATAGGTGATACGATAGCCAAATCGGAGGAAAAACGCTCGATTTGGCTGTTAATTGTTCATATTCTGCACCATCATTTGGTTGTTTAGAGATTTTGTTGTACTTTTGTTTATGTTGTGCAAACGTTTGCATGTAATTTTCTTGATTTAAGTCAAGCAAAAGGCGCTACTTTGGCAAGATTTGCATAATTTTGCACACAACACTAACAACCTATGAATGAGAAAACAATCATAACAATGAAAGACATTGCTCGTGAGCTGGGCGTTTCTATCGCAACGGTGAGCAGAGCTTTGAAGGACAGCCCTCGTATCAGTGCTGCCCAGAAGGAACGTATACAGGCGTTTGCCAGGGCGCATAACTTTTGTCCCAATGTAATTGGTGAGGCTCTCAGATACAGTAGGACACAGCCCATGAAGGTCATCGGTGTTATCATTCCTGAGTTTGCCCATTATTTCTTTTCTTCTGTGCTTTCGGGTATCGAGGATGAGGCAAGTGCGCGTGGCTATCGTGTGATGGTGGCGCAGAGCAATGAGCGATATGACAAGGAAGTGGCAATCTGCGGGGACTTCTATAAGAATAAAGTGTGCGGCATTATCGTTTCACAGGCGAAGGATACCATGCGCTATGCGCATTTCCAAAGATTGATGGACAATGGCGTGCCATTGGTGTTCTATGATAGAATCTGTACTGGTGTGAACTGTTCGCGCGTAGTGGTGGACGACTACATGGGTGCCTTTACGGCTGTAACCCATCTCATTGACTCTGGCTGCAAGAGGATAGCTTTCTATGGCTCGCCCATGAACCTTGAAATATCCAAGAACAGATACAATGGTTATCATGATGCCTTGGTGAAGCATGGCTTGGAAGAAATACCCCCCCACGTACAAATCTGTGACAACAGGGGACAGGCAGAGGCGATTACGCCTGCACTCTTGGAGATGGAAAACAGACCGGATGCTTTCTTTGCGGTGAATGATGATACTGCCATCGGTATTCTCTATACCGCGAAACGTATGGGATTCCGAGTGCCTGAGGAAGTCAGCGTCTGTGGATTCACCAACGGCCAGCGAGCCGTGGCTTGCGATCCTATGTTGACCACTGTCGACCAGCGAGGAGTGGCAGTAGGAGAGGAGGCTGTCAACATCCTTATAGGACAGGTGGAAGGTTCTATCCCGATGAATGAGGTGGAGAAGAGAGTGATAAGAACCAAACTCGTGGTTCGTGGTACGACAAGATAAAAGAAATCAATAAAACAATAAAAAATATGATGACAAAACCTAATCTGAGTTTCTGGAAACTCTGGAACTTGAGTTTCGGATTCTTCGGGGTACAGATAGCCTACGCTCTTCAGAGCGCCAACATCTCCCGAATTTTTGCAACGTTGGGTGCTGACCCACACAATCTGAGTTATTTCTGGATTCTCCCTCCACTGATGGGAATCCTGGTGCAACCCATTGTCGGAACCTTGAGCGACAAGACATGGTGCCGTTTCGGCCGACGAATTCCTTATCTCTTTGTGGGAGCTACGCTGGCTGTCTTGGTGATGTGTCTTTTGCCTAATGCCGGTTCGTTTGGTCTGACGGTTGGCGGTGCGATGATTTTTGGATTGATAGCCCTGATGTTTCTTGATACGAGCATCAATATGGCGATGCAGCCTTTCAAGATGTTGGTGGGCGACATGGTGAATGAGGAACAGAAGACGAAGGCTTACTCCATTCAGAGTTTCCTCTGCAATGCGGGTTCGATAGCCGGTTATATATTCCCCTTCCTTTTTGCCTTCTTGGGCATCAAAAACTATGCCGAGAAAGGAGTTGTACCCGACTCTGTGATCTGGTCGTTCTATGTGGGCGCAGCCATCCTTATCCTCTGTGTCATCTATACTACGATGAAAGTGAAGGAGTGGAATCCGCAGGAATACGCCAAGTATAATGGAGTTACCGAAGATGCTGAGAAGAAGGAAGAAGGCAAGGCTGACTGGATAAGCCTTCTGAAGAGCGCTCCCTCTACCTTCTGGAAGGTGGGACTGGTGCAGTTCTTCTGCTGGGCAGGCTTCCTCTATCTGTGGAACTATTCTACGGGTGCCATTGCCGAGACCGTATGGAATACTACCGATGCCAGCACCAAGGCATTCCAGGATGCCGGCGACTGGGTGGGCATTCTCTTTGCCGTTCAGGCTGTGGGCAGTGTGCTGTGGGTGGTAGTGCTTCCCCAGTTCAAGAGTTCCAAGATGGCTTATGCGGTCAGCCTGATTATCGGTGGTGTGGGCTTTGCCCTTATCCCATTCCTGCACGACAAGTATCTGCAGTTCATTCCGTTCCTGATGATTGGTGCTGGCTGGGCAGCTATGTTGGCGATGCCTTTCACCCTTGTCACCAATGCTTTGCAGGGTTATGGACACATGGGTGCTTACCTCGGACTCTTCAACGGCACTATCTGTATTCCTCAGATTGTGGCAGCCCTCTGTGGTGGACACGTATTGTGGGTGGTAGGCTCTCACCAGAGTGACATGATGATAGTGGCAGGTGTGCTGCTGATATGTGGAGCTTTGGCTGTTTCCCTCATCCAGGAAAAGCATGTGACGCAAAAAGCATAATAAGCGCAACCGATTGCGCAACATTTTGACATCTTTTGTGCATGAAATTAATTGTATGTAGTAAGAAATGACTAATTTTGTACCATAAATAACAATCTTATAATTCCTTATGGTGTTTCGTTTTAATATAGAATACAAAACGGTTTATGGCGAGAATCTCGTCTTGAACCTGAACATGGACAACGAAGAGGTTCATAACAGCTTGGGAACTACAGACGGGCTTCACTGGTCGTGCGATCTGGATGTGACTCCCAAGACTAAAAATATTACCTATTATTATAGTGTAGAACGTGATGGCGTTTGTATCAAGAAGGAATGGCAGGTGGTGAAGCATCAGCTGAATGTGACAGCCGAGCGTGCCAATGATTATACCATCTATGATCACTGGCGTGACATTCCTGAGGATTCTTACCTCTACAGCAGCGCCTTCACCGACTGTGTCAACCATCAGCAGCTTGCAGAGGTGAAGGATAATACCTTTGCCAAGACCATCAGACTGATAGTCCGTGCTCCACAGTTGAGAGAAGGTGAGCGCCTGGTACTGATAGGTTCTGATCCTCTTGTAGGAGCCTGGGACGTAAAGCGTGCTGTGCCTATGGTGGAACAGGCGTACAATGAATGGACGGTGGATATCAATGCCGAGGCTTTGGCTGTCAATTACTTGGAGTTTAAGTTTGTAGCACTGAACGACAAGAATAGTAGCAAAGCATGGGAAACAGGTTACAACCGTAGTGTGGAAATCCCTGAGATGAAGGCCGGTTCGGTTGTATCTTACGAGTTGAGCCAGTCGTTCTTGGAGCGCTGGAACCGTAAGTTTGCCGGAACATTGGTTCCTGTTTTCTCACTTCGCAGCAAGAAGAGTGCGGGTATAGGCGACTTCGGTGACCTGAAGAGTATGATCGACCTGGTGGCAAAGACTGGACAGAAGGTGCTTCAGTTGTTGCCTATCAACGATACGACTATCACTCACACCTGGACAGACTCTTATCCTTACAGCTGTATCAGCGTGTTTGCCATTCATCCACAGTATGCCGACCTGCAGGCTCTGCCCGAGCTTGAGGATGTCAAGGCTCGTGCTGAGGCTGAGAAAACAAGAGCAGAACTCAATGCCCTGCCCCAGATAGATTATGAAAAGGTAAATGATTTCAAGATAACGTACCTGCACCAAATCTTCAATCAGGAAGGTGAAAAGATGATGAAGAGTGCCGAATATCAGGCATTCTTCCAGGAAACAGAACAGTGGCTGGTGCCTTATGCACAATATTCTTGTCTGCGCGACAAGTATGGCACTGCTGATTTCTCGAAGTGGCCCGACCACAATGCTTGGGACGAGAAAGACCGCAAGGCACTGGCCAACCCAAGAACAAAGGCCTACAAGGAGGTGGAGTTCTTCTATTTCGTACAGTTTGTGCTGAATACACAGATGAAGGCTGCTCACGAGCATGCCATGGCCAAGGGAGTCATCCTGAAGGGTGATATTCCTATCGGTGTGAACCGTTTTGGATGTGATGTATGGACAGAGCCTAAGTACTTCAACCTCGACGGACAGGCAGGAGCTCCACCTGACGATTTCTCTGTGAATGGTCAGAACTGGGGATTCCCTACCTACAACTGGTATGAGATGCTGAAAGACGACTGTCAGTGGTGGACACGTCGATTCCAAAATATGTCGAAGTTCTTTGATGCTTATCGTATCGACCACGTGCTGGGCTTCTTCCGTATATGGGAGATTCCTATCGACTCTGTTCATGGTCTGCTCGGACAGTTTGCTCCTGCACTCGGTATGACAGCTGACGAGATTCGTTCGTATGGTCTTAACTTCCAGCAGGACAGATTCACCCGTCCATTTATCACCGACTGGGTGCTCGACCGTGTGTTCCATGAGCGTGCTGACGAGGTGAAGCAAAAGTATCTGGACCGTTTGGATGATGAGCGTTATCAGTTGAAGAAAGAGGTGGATACCCAGATAAAGGTGGAGGCTCTCTTTGAGGGAGTGACCGATGAGAAGGAAATATGGCTTCGCGACGGACTCTATGCTCTGATCAGCGATGTACTCTTTGTTCGCGACCATCGTAATCCGGGATTGTATCACCCACGTATCTCTGCACAGTTCGACTTTATCTTCGAATCACTTTATGACAATGACAAGGCTGCGTTCAATCGTCTTTATAACGATTACTTCTATCGTCGCAACAACCAGTTCTGGTACGAGGAGGCGATGAAGAAGTTGCCTAAGTTGGTTCAGGCTACTCGTATGTTGGTTTGTGCCGAAGACCTTGGTATGGTGCCAGATTGTGTGCCATGGGTAATGAACGATTTGAAGATATTGAGCCTTGAGTTGCAGAGTATGCCAAAGGATCCAAGTGTGAAGTTTGGGCATCTGAGCCGCAATCCTTATCGTTCGGTTTGTACCATCTCAAGTCACGATATGCCTACGCTTCGCCAGTGGTGGGACGAGAACATTCAGCGCACGCAAGAGTATTATAATACGATGCTCTATCGCCAAGGACCAGCACCTCATCCGCTGCCAGGATGGCTCGCGCAGGATATCATCTCGCGCCATCTCACATCGCCCTCTATGCTCTGTATTCTGAGCATTCAGGACTGGCTTGCCATCAACGAGCATCTTCGTTTGCCCGATGCCAATGCCGAGCGTATCAATATCCCGGCCAATCTTAAGCATTACTGGCGCTATCGCATGCACCTCAGCATAGAGGACCTGGCGGCTAACAAGGAATTTATGGACAGTGTGACAGAGCTTGTTGCGCAGTCAGGAAGAAACTAATGCAAACGTTTGCACGTTATGCAAAAAAGAAATACCCTCCAAATTTTAGGAGGGTATTTCTCTTTTTTGTATATTTGCAATGTCTAACCAAAAGACTTACTTTTACTAACAAACAATAGCAGAACAAAGCAAACTGCAGAACAAGGCAAGCAACAACTGAAAAAGACAAAATAACACTGGACAATATGAAGAAATTGAATGTTTTAGTAGTTGGTCTGCTGCTGCCACTCTTGGCGGCAGCGCAGACCGTTAAATCGCCCAATGGCAATGTATCGGTAACATTCTCTCTGACTGGTAATGGACAGCCTACCTACGAGATGAGTTATAAGGGCAAGACAGTATGTAAACCCTCACACCTCGGACTGGAGCTTGCCAAGGACAAGCATGCCAGCAAGGGTATGACGGAAACCAATCTGATGGACGGATTCACCGAAACAGGAAGCAAGACCTCTTCTTTTGATGAGACATGGAAGCCTGTATGGGGTGAGACTGCTACCATTCGCAACAATTATAACGAAATGGAGGTAAACCTGAATCAGGCTTCTTCCAACCGTAACATCACCATTCGCTTCCGCGTATATGATTATGGTATGGGTCTGCGCTATGAATTTCCACAGCAGGAATCGCTCAACTATTTCGTCATTCAGGAAGAGCACACCCAGTTTGCCATGACAGGCGACCATACTGCCTATTGGATTCCAGGCGACTACGACACTCAAGAGTATGAATATCAGATTACTCCTCTGACAGGCATCCGTCCTGTTATCGCCAAGAACCGCGAATCATACAAAAGCAATTCTTCCACCACCGTCTTCTCTGACACAGGTGTGCAGACCTCTCTCCAGATGAAGACCAAGGACGGACTTTATATCAATATCCATGAGGCTGCCTGTCTGGATTATCCTACGATGCACCTCAATCTGGATGAAAAGACACTGACCTTTGAGTCATGGTTGACACCTGATGCGGTAGGCAGAAAGGGATTCATCCAGACTCCTTTCAACACACCATGGCGTACCGTGCTGGTGAGTGATGATGCACGCGATATGCTTTCCTGCAAACTGACACTCAACCTCAACGAGCCTTGCAAGATAGAGGATACTTCATGGATTCATCCTACTAAGTACTGCGGTGTGTGGTGGAACATGATTGTAGGCACTAAAACATGGAGCTACACCAACGACCTGCCTTCTGTTCGCCTTGGTGTGACCGACTATAGCAAGTGCAAGCCTAATGGAACACATGGGGCTACCAATGAAGAAGTGAAGCGCTATATCGACTTTGCTGCAAAGAATGGTTTGCAGGAAGTGTTGGTAGAAGGATGGAACGAAGGTTGGGAAGACTGGTTTGGTCATCAGAAACTTGATGTCTTCGACTTTGTGACTCCTTATCCTGATTTCGATATCAAGATGCTCAACGAATATGCTCATTCCAAGGGCGTGAAACTGATGATGCATCATGAGACTTCTGCCGCAGCTCTTAACTATGAGCGTCACTTGGAGAATGCCTTCCAGCTGATGAACAAGTATGGTTATGATGCCGTGAAGACCGGTTATGTGGGCGACATCATCCCAAGAGGCGAATATCACTATAGCCAGTTGATGAACAATCACTACCAGCGTGTCGTTGAGACGGCTGCCAAACATCACATCATGGTGAATGCTCACGAGGCTACACGTCCTACAGGTATCTGCCGTACATGGCCAAATCTGGTGGGCAACGAGAGCGCAAGAGGTACTGAGTATGAGGCTTTTGGTGGAAGTGTAAGCTATCACACCGTGATGCTGCCATTCACCCGTCTGCAGGGAGGACCTATGGACTATACTCCAGGTATCTTCGAGACCAAACTGTCGGAGTGGAGCAACAACTCAAGTTATGTGCACACCACTCTCTGTGGTCAGCTCTCACTCTATCTTGTGATGTACAGTCCTTTGCAGATGGCAGCCGACCTGCCTGAGCACTATGAGAAGTACGACGATGCCTTCCAGTTTATCCGCGATGTGGCTTGCGACTGGGATGACTCCAAGTATATAGAGGCAGAACCTGCCAAGTATATCACCGTAGCCCGCAAGGCAAAAGGAACCGACAACTGGTTTGTTGGTGGCAAGACTGACGCAGCCCGTACATCGGTAGTGAAGCTCGACTTCCTCGACAAGGGTAAGAAGTATGCCTGCGCCATCTATCAGGACGGCAAGAATGCCGACTATGAGAAGAACCCTAAATCTTACCAGATTATTCGCAAGACTGTGAAGAAGGGTGATGTCTTGAAGATCAAAGAGGCACGTGGTGGTGGCTTTGCCATCTCATTGCTTGCCAAATAAGACTTATATAGATGGAGATAAGGAGGCTGAAACTTCTGTATTTCCGTCCAATCGTCAAGGTGGAATTAAATACGCGAAAAATGAGCGTGTTTAATTCTGCCTGTTTCTGCATAAAACCAACAGAAATCACTTTGCGTATGCAGAAAACGAGGTAAATAACTACTAAATAGAGTGTAATTACTATATTTATACATTCAAAATGAATAAAACTCTGCGGAGTTTTTTCGCCAACTAACAATTATTTAACCATATGAGAATAGAAAAACTAATATTTACAGCATTGACGGCTACTATTTTACCTACAGCATTGACGGCGCAGACTGTTTTCAATGAGATGACGTATTCGAAAGGACAGACGGTGTTTCAACTGAATGCGCCTACTGCAGCCAAAATCCGTATTTATAAATCAGGACAAGGGGGAAAGGCCATCAAGACAGTGAAGATGAAAGCCAATGGCAAAGACCATTGGGAGGCTACTGTGAAGGGCGACCTGGCTGGAAAATTCTATACATTTGACATGGGAAAGGGCGAATGTCCCGGTACTTTTGCCAAGGCTGTCGGTGTGAATGGCAATCGGGGTGCCATCATCGACATGGCTTCTACTAATCCTGAGGGATGGAAGGATGACAAGCGACCAGAACTGAAGTCGCCTGCCGACTTGGTGATTTATGAGCTCCACGTGCGCGATTTCTCGGTGTCACCTACCTCTGGACTGAAGTATAAAGGCAAGTATCTGGCACTGACAGAACCTAAGGCGATAGAATATCTCAAGCGCCTCGGTGTCAATGCGATACACTTCCAGCCTTTGTTCGATTTTGCTTCGGTAGATGAGACACGCCTCGATACGCCACAGTTCAACTGGGGGTATGATCCTAAGAACTATAATGTGCCTGATGGCAGCTATAGTACCGATCCTTTTTCGCCTGCAGTCAGAGTGAGAGAGTTCAAACAGATGGTGCAGGCGCTGCATCAAGCAGGCATCCGTGTCATCTTCGATGCAGTCTACAATCATACTTTCAATATTGACGGAAGCAATTTCCAGCGTACTTATCCTGATTATTATTATCGCAAGACAGCCGATGGTAAGTATTCCGACGGTTCGGGCTGTGGCAACGAGACGGCCTCAGAGAAACCTTTGATGCGCGACTATATGATAGAGAGTGTGCTTTACTGGGTGAATGAATACCATATCGACGGATTCCGTTTCGACCTGATGGGAGTGCACGATATTGAGACGATGAAGCTCATCAGAGCTGCTGTTGACAAGATAGATCCTTCTATTTATATATATGGTGAGGGTTGGAGCGCAGGAAGTTGCGCTTATCCAAACGACCAGTTGGCGATAAAGGCCAACACCTTCAAACTCAATGGTATCGGAGCCTTCAGCGATGATATGCGAGATGCCCTTCGTGGTCCTTTCTCTGACAATACCAAAGGCGCTTTCCTGGCTGGCATTCCCGGCGAGGAAGAGAGTCTGAAGTTTGGTATAGTGGGAGGCATTGCCCATCCGCAGGTAGATATGAATTTGGTCAACTATGACAAGAAGCCTTGGACAGCAGAGCCTACACAGCAGATCAGCTATGTGAGCTGTCACGACGATATGTGTCTTGTTGACCGACTGAAGGCAACCGTGCCTGGCATCAAAGATACTTCCAGAACGGAGAGCGAACGTATAGCAGAGTTGATTCGCCTCGACTTGTTGGCTCAGACTGCTGTGTTCACATCGCAGGGTGTGCCTTTCTTCTTGGCAGGAGAGGAGATGTTGCGTGACAAGAAGGGTGTGCACAACAGTTATTGCTCGCCCGACAGTATCAATGAGTTTAACTGGGAGAATCTGAAGAAATATCCACAGGTGTTTGAATATTATCGCAACCTGATTCAGCTTCGAAAGAATCATCCGGCTTTCCGTCTTGCCAAGGCTGAGGCTGTGAGAGAACATTTGGAGTTCTTGCCAACAGCCACTGTTGTAGAGCAGAAGAAAGATGGTGCTCAGGTGGAGAAGAATGGTTGCTTGCTTGCCTTCAGACTCAAGAACCTGGAAGGCATAGACAGCTGGAAGAACATTATTGTCATCTTCAATGCCAACAAGGAAGCCCGCACCGTAGCGATACCTCAGGGCGAGTATCATGTGGCTTGCTGCAATGGGGTTATCAATGAAGACGGAATCGGGATGCCATTGGTGGGTAACGAAACAATCATAGACGGCCAGTCGGCATTGATACTGTATCAGAAATAAGTTTCGAAAGTCAATACAATAACTTAAACATAGATCTATAATGAAGAAGAAATTTGTTTCATTCATGTTGCTTATGAGTAGCGTAATGAGTATGACGGCGGCAGTCAACGTGAGCCGCATAGAACCTACCGACTGGTTTGTAGGTATGAAAGACGCTTCGTTGCAGTTGATGGTGTATGGTAAGGACATCAAGAATGCTGAGGTGACAGTCAATTATCCTGGTGTGAAAATCGATAGCGTTGCCCGTCTCGAATCACCCAATTATCTCTTGGTTTATCTTAATCTGAAGGATGCCAAGGCAGGCGAGATGGTTCTCAATTTTAAGCAGGGAAAGCAGAGCAAGAAGGTGAAGTATCAGTTGAAAGACCGAGAGATGGCTGGCGAAAAGCGCATGGGCTTCACCAACGAAGACGTGCTCTATATGTTGATGCCGGATCGCTTTGCCAATGGAAATCCTAAGAATGATGTTCTCAAGACGATGCGCGACAAGAATTGCGACCGTCATGCTCCAAGTCTGCGTCATGGTGGAGACCTGGAAGGAATCCGTCAGCACTTGGATTACTTCAACCAGTTGGGTGTCACGGCCCTTTGGTTTACTCCCGTGTTAGAGAATGACAGTCCAGGAGACGGCAAGAGCAGCAGCTATCATGGTTATGCCACAACCGATTATTACAAGGTTGACCCTCGTTTCGGAACCAATGCTGAGTACAAGCGACTCATTGACGAGGCACATCAGAAAGGCTTGAAGATTGTGATGGATATGATTTTCAATCACTGTGGTTTCGAGCATCCCTGGATTGCCGACATGCCTTCAAAAGACTGGTTCAACTGTCCAGAATGGCTTCTTCCTGAGTATCAGACTCCTGAGCATGTGAAGAAGATTGGTACTGTGGACGGAGCAAGAACAGTGAACGATATGTATCGACAGACCAGTTATAAGTTGACTCCTGTCCTCGACCCATACGCCAGCAAGGTGGATATGGAAGAGACGGTAGACGGATGGTTTGTACCTTCTATGCCCGACCTCAATCAGCGCAACCCTCATGTCATCAAGTACCTTATCCAGAACAGCGAATGGTGGATAGAGACCGTGGGAATTGATGGCATCCGTATGGACACTTATCCTTATGCCGACCGTGATGCGATGGCTTTGTGGATGAAGACGCTCAACAACGAATATCCTAACTTCAATACCGTAGGCGAGACTTGGGTAACCG
>ENA-OOYP01000117-OOYP01000117.1-human-gut-metagenome-genome-assembly--contig:-NODE-117-length-13247-cov-1.846043_pt1 | contig 13247 bp, 16 predicted proteins | sample MGYA00241705_ERZ501382 | MGnify/ENA primary metagenome ERZ501382 (study PRJEB25962, sample SAMEA2042741) | human gut metagenome | biome: human gut; feature: human-associated habitat; material: faeces...
CTGTTGCATGGTTTGTTGGCTTCCATGTGGCAGCGGTTTGTGCTGTGGTTACTCAGTTGATATTGTATAAAGCGATAAACTGTAAGCTATCAATCGCCACTTAGGCGTGTTTTCCCAATAACAATGTAAAACAACGGTATCATTATAATCATTGCTGCTATGATATGTACATATATGAAACTTTGTGTTCCTGTAACAAGAAACAAACTTGTTATTGTATAATTCCATAACCAATGAAATCCTGTGGGCATCCAAATACTCTTTGTAGTGTAAAACATTTCATTGGCAAATATTCCATATAGAAAAGGAAAAATAAACATTACCAGAACAGAAATATTATCGGTATTAAAAATATGTGGTAGTGTAAAAATAAGTGCAGCTATTACGCAACTCAAATACTTATTTTTACATTTTTGCAGCAACAGCCCAAAAATAATTCCTCTAAAAATAACTTCTTCAATAAAGGACACGAAAAAGTAAAATATGAATTTCCCTTTATGATTCATCAACAGTGATAAAAAATCAGTGTCTTGAAGAATTATATTTGATTTGACTGATGAATAAACTATAAACAATACAATGATTGGCATTATAGCTCCAACTGCAAAATTCAGAAAATCTATTTTTCTAAAATATAACCCTATGCTTTTTAACATAACGCACCTTTTAACCTCTGATTTGTCATAATCCTGACACCATACTATTATGAATAAATCATCTCATGATACTGATTTATTGAATTTACCGCAACATAATCTTGAAGTTTATGTAATGTATTTCGGTAACAAAGGTATTCAGCAAAGACCGTTTACGCTATATCATTTTTTGAGTAATTCCAATGCCCTGTCCATTGGTACGCAGTCTGCATATCGTTCAGGCCAGAGAAATTCATTATAGTAATGGTAAGCCTGTTCCCTGGTCATGTACTCATTGTCCTGCGTAGAATTTGCATAGGCAGGAACAATCATGTGTAAGCCATGCTCAAAACCAGCCTCTACCGTGGCATTGATACAGAAATCAGTCATAATGCCACAAATCATCACGTCTTTTTCTTCCTTTGCAGTCAGATACTCAAGCAGACCACTCTCTTTTTTGAACGCACTGCATACGGACTTGATAAACCGTTTTTCATCAGGCATCGGTTGAAACTCGGAATAAACCTCAAACTCATCATCCCCGATAGAGAATCCGGTATCAGGTCCATCATCATGCTGTACATAAATAACTTCTATACCTTGTTCTCGAGCTGTTCCAATCAGCTTTTTGATATTACCAACAAACTTTCTGAACTCATATAAGCGTTCATCCACGATACCATTCTGTGCATCTACAACCAATAAAACCATGAATAATCTCTCCTTTTTGAGCTTTTTGCTTTGATTCAAATAAACTAAATTCGTATATTATAATAGAGCGTAACTTCTGCTTCATACACCGATTCTGTATGAGAATCAAATAGCATCCATTCCACTAAATCAAACTGCCCCGGATTCTCCTGCAGAAATCTGGCAACTGTACGTACCGCAATCTTTGCCGCAAGCACCACCGGAAAACTATATGCTCCCGTTGATATGGAAGGAAATGCAATAGACCTGATTCCATTATCCATTGCCAGCTTCATGGAATTAAAATAGCAGTTAGCAAGAAGTTCCTCTTCTCTATTCCTTCCACCATTCCATATCAGTCGGTCATTTTTTGCGGACAGTTCATACATGCTATCCTTTTCTGTTCTCTGCTCCTGCGTTTGCTCTCGTTTGATTTCTCCCTCCGTATCTTCTTGGCACAAGCAGGACAATACCTTGATGCACCAGAGCCCGGGACATATTCAACGCCGCACACCGTACAATTTTTAGCGGGCATTGCTGCCCACCGTTTTGTAGGTATGATATGTAATTCATCGACAAAGCCGATGAATTTATAGTAAATCTTGATTTCCTGCTTCACTGTTCCGTCTGCCATCTTCTCACGCTCCGAAACAAGTATCTTGTCTATGAGTGCGTTTATAACTGTTGCATCCAGTTCTTTTAAGCCTTGATAATTTCGGATAAGGGCGAGGAAGTCACGGATTCCCCGTGATTTCTCGTAGCTTTCATTAAGAGTTTCCGTCACCTCTTTCAGCCTTGCTTCAATTTCAAGCTGCTCTTTCTGGTATTTCCCCGACATCATCTCAAAATTCCGCTCGGTAATACGCTCCATGACCTTATCCTCGTAGAGAGAGGAAAACAGCCTGTCCAGTTCCGCAAGGCGTTTGTTCAGCTTCTTACGTTCTTTCTCTAATGCTTTCGCCCTGCTCTGGTCTGTTTCCGTGAGCCGCTTTTCTATGGCCCTGACCGCCTTTTCATCATTCACTGCCATATCCGCAAAACAGTTGATGTCGGCAAGAACGGCATTGAATAAATCCCTTGCTTCTATATTGTGGGCACTACACTCGCTTCTTCCGTTTCTTGCATAATTATTACATGAATACTGTACACAGTCGATAATCTCTGGGCGTTTCCTCCTGTGTACGTTCATTGCCCGCAGAGCACATCCGCAGTCCACACACTTGATAACGCCTGCAAAAATATTTACAAATCCTCCCTTGTTCTGTGGAAGCCTACGACTTGTAATAAGCTGTTGGACAATATCAAATTCCTCCTGCGTGACTATTCCCTCATGGGTATTGGGTATCACTTCCCATTCTTCGGGCAGCTTAGAGGGGCGTTTCTTGCTTTTCATATTGGCGGCAATCCGTTTGTAGCCTACAAGATTTCCCGCATATATCGGGCTTCTTAAAATGCTCCTCACGCTGTTCCCACTCCAAATATAGCGTTTGTCCTCGTTCCCCTCAAAATGACGTTCAAAGCCTGTTTCGCCACGCTCCGCCGCATAAGCGGCAGGGCGTAGGATATGCTGTTTATTAAGATGTCTGCAAATTTTGGCAACTCCATTCCCTTTTAATGCAAGGTCGAATATCTCTTTTACAACATGTGCCACTTTATCATCTATCAGCAGATGGTTGTGGTCGGCAGGGTCTTTGATATAGCCATAAGGGGCGGTAGTTCCCATGAATTTCCCCTGTTGAAACCTCGCCCGATATGCCGATTTTATCTTAACAGATATGTCAGCGGCATACATTTCGTTTAAAATGTTGCGGAAAGGCGTGATGTCCATAGCAGATTTATTCAAGGTATCTACGCCGTCATTGACCGCTATATACCTCACGTTATGCTCTGGGAAGAAAACTTCCAGATATAACCCACAATCAAGATAGTTTCTCCCCAGACGGGATAAATCTTTCGTAATCACGCAGTTTATCAGACCGCTTTCAATGTCTTTTATCATATTCTGGAAACTTGGTCTTTGGAAATTTGTACCAGAATAACCATCGTCCACATACGTTTTTGCTATGTGCCATCCCTGCTTTTTCACATAATCCGTGAGGATGGATTTCTGTGTCGCAATGCTCGCACTCTCGTTATCCGTACCATCGTCTTTAGATAAGCGGCAATAAATGCCGACTAAATAGATTTTCTTTTCTTCTTTGATTCCTGCCATACTGTAAAACCTCCGTATCTGTCCTATCTGTTTTCATGTCCCATTGCGTACATTCTAAGCGGACAGCCCCTCATTGTCGAAGGTGTCGCCCTCGGCAATCTTCTTCCGAATATCCTCGGAGATAATCGGGACAAACGCTTCTGTAACGGTCTGTGTGCCGACATATTCACGGCTGATTATCATCTGCACTGGTGCTTTTGGCACGATACGCTTTCTCTTTTTATCTGCTTTCTTATCCTCGCCCATACTTAAATCTTCCTTTCCAGACAGGGCAGGGAAGAGTTTGGAAATGTCCCCGCCCTGCCAATCAGATACCATTAATCCTCGCTGTTTAATTCTTTCTGTAATGCTTTAAGGAGTGCCGCCGCTTCATCAGCGTTCAGCGTGATTCCCTTGCCGCACTTTTCACGGTTCGGGGAAAAGCTGCGGATGTCATACTTCGGCTCTTTCCCATTCCATGAAATGAGATTGATTTCCTTTGTGTAGCCACTGTCGCCCGTAGACAATACTGCGATTTCCTTTACGATTTCATACTGGATTTCTCTCATTCTCCATACCTCAACTCTCTGTATTTACTTCCCGAAAAAAGAAGATTAGCGGCTGTCACGGTTGCGTTTCCTCTGCAACTCACGCTCCAAAAGTTTGATGATGGTTTCCTCCATCTGCTTCGGCGTTGTGTTCTTCGGAAAGTATTTTTTCAGCTTGCTTGTGTTGATTTTCAAGGTTTCTTTCTGGTTGCCCTTTTCCTCCGTCATAATCGCAAATATCGTATCCATGTCAAGCCGCCCGCTCTGGCTTAACTGTTTCATCCGCTGTGCCTGTGAGAGTGAGGGCGTTGCTTCTTCGCTCTCCATCGTGGCAAAGAGGTTTTCCTGCTCGTCTTTCTTCAAGAAGGACAGTTCCACCGCAGGCGTGAGGGCGATTTTCCCCTCGTCCACCATCTGCAAAATCGGCGGTATCAGTTCCGTCAGGCGGATAAAACGCTGCACGGTCATCCTGCCCACGCCGAAGCCCTGTGCCACCTTGTCGTCCGTCCGCAACTTCGTCACAACTTGTGACGAGGTTAAGTCTGTGCGGAAACCCTGCCGCTTCATGGCTTCGGATTTCATCTTGTAAGCAAACGCCCGCTCCGATGGCAGGATATTCTCACGCTGCAAATTGCTGTCTACAAGGGTGATGATGGCTCGGTCACGGTCTAAGGGCAGGACAAACGCAGGCACGGTATTTATCCCTGCAAGTTCAGAAGCACGGACACGCCGCTGTCCTGCAATCACTTCATAACCGTCCCCGTCCTCTTTCGGGCGTGTGATTATCGGCGTGACAATGCCAAATTCCTTGATGCTTTCCGCTAACTCTGACAGTGTTTCATCTTCTGCCACATGAAACGGATTGTCGGGGAACGGGTACAAGTCTTTGGTCTTTAACACCTTAAAATCCTGTTTCTTCATTCACATATCTACCTTTCTTTCGCTCTGCTTCTATGATTTTTCTGCAATTCTTCCAACACTTCGGGCGGTATTTTTGACAGCAGCCGCCCCATCTGCTCGTTGGTTCTCTGCAATTCAAATATCTTCTGATTCGCTTTCTGCACCTTTAGTTCCTGCTCGTACTTTTCATCACGCATACGCCCCGCATAGTCTGATTCCTGCCCAATTCTCTCTTTCAAACTGTCGATATACGCCTGCTGTTTCCCGATTTCCTTAGAGAATTTCTCCACGTCTGGCAGCCATGCAGAGAGTAAATCTAACGCTTTATCCCTTTTCTTCCCTGCGTTAAAGGCGTTGATGTCGGATAGGGCAGACACGATTTCTTCATACTGTTTATCAAGCCTGCCGCCTAATTTATAGAGCCATGTGGGGACGTGTTTCCGCTTGGTTTCCATTGAGGACTGCCCCCGTTCAAGCTGATTCCACCGTGAGGACATCCGCTCATGGTAGGCGGTCTGCCACTCGGATAATGATTTCTGGTTGCCTAAGATAGCTTTCGCTGACAGCTTATTGTCTGGCGTAATCGGCACAAAGCAGAGGTGCATATGGGGCGTTCTCTCGTCCATATGGACGACAGCGGAGAGGATATTCTGCTTTCCAACACGCTCCGAAATGAAGTCAAGAGCCGTCTGGAAATACGCTTTTTGTTCTTCGGGCGGTAACTGGTTCATAAATTCTGGTGAAGCTGTGATGAGCGTTTCCACCATCATCACGCTGTCTTTCCTTGTCCTGCACCCCGCTTCGGCTACCATGCGGTTAATCTCTTTCTTGTAGGTGTACTTTGGTGGTGCTATGAGATGGTAATTGTTTTTAGAGCGTTCCATATCTATATCTGGGTTGCTTTTGTAGGCTTCTTTCTTCCGCTCGTTGTGGCGTTCACAAGCCGCAACGCCGCCCGCTTTTCGTTTCTGGAAACGCAGGATTGCATAAGGCATAGGCGGATTCCTCCTTTCTTTCGGCGGGTGACCGTCCTTTGGGGTGACAGCGGTGACGGTGGTGACAGCAGTTTTGGGATACCCCCTGCCGACTGCCGCAACTGTCACCCTCACCCCCTGCATGACGGTCATGTCGATGATGACGGTGTTTTTGGGATACCCCCCTCGCAAGAGCCGTCACCGTCATGCCGCCATTCTTTTATCCGAAGCCGTAAGGCGTAGGATAGCAGGGCACAGCCCTGCCTTAAGGGAGTCCAGAGGGAACGTCTGGCACACGACTTTGCAGGGCAAAGTGTAGTGTGTTACACCCTGTAAACGCAGTCGGAAAAATCGGAATGATTTTTCTGACCGCAGGGGTGGTTTTACACGACCGAAAAGGGCGAGTAAATCTCACGCCTGCATTTTGCGTTTACGGGGTGTTCTCCCGTAGGGATGACAGCGGCAGGGTATCCTAAAATCACTGTCACCACCGTCACTGCTGTCACCCGCAGGGCAGAGCCGCCAGCTTTACATGGCTTTAAGCGTCAATGACAGTAACAGGGGGGTATCCTAATATCGCTGTCACCACCATCACCGCTGTCACCCGCCCTCCTTGCAAGGGCAATCCGCCTGCCGTCTTTCCTGCGGCTGTACTGGTAGCAGATACGGTTCTCGCTTAAAAATGTGGTGCGGTATTCATTCAGCCATTTCGTAATCACCGTGGGTATGGTTTCCGTTTCCCCCATAGCGGCTAACAGTTCCGTTGCCGTGCCTATCCATTCTTCCTTATCCCTCATAAAATCCACCAACCGAAAAAGGACATCTGGTATCGTTTCTTTCGCAAGCTGCTCCTGCGTTTTCCGCTCCACAAGCTCCCAACGGCAATCACGGAAACGCAGCGTGTATTCCTGATAAGGCGTGTCCCTGCCCGTCACATACAGCTTGGCGGTGTCAGACGCACGTTTCTCCTTTTCCAGAACAAAGGTAGCGTCCGCACTCCCCGTTAATCCTGTCGTCCCAGACACCTTGTTGAACACGTCGCTGTCATTCTGCTTTCGGATGTGGTGTACGACAATGACCGCCAGAGAGTGCCTGTCGGCAAAGTCTTTGATGAGGGAGATGTCCCCATAGTCGCTTGCATAGGCATTGTCTTTTGAAGCTGTACGGACTTTCTGCAAGGTATCAATGACAATGAGCCTGCTGTCTGGGTAATCTTTCAGATAATCTTCAAGCTGCACGATAAGACCGTCTGACAGCTTGCAGCTTGCCACGGCAAAGTGGAGCCGCCCGCTTGCTTCGTCCGTCAAACGAAATAACCTGTCCTGTATGCGGCAGAACGTGTCCTCAAGGCAGAGGTAAAGCACATCGCCCTCCATTGTCGGCATATCCCATAAAGGGATTCCCTGCGACACGCATAAGCATAGCTTCAGCATGAGCCAGCTTTTGCCTATCTTCTGTGAGCCGCAGAACAGCGATAAGCCTGTCGGGATAAGGCTGTCCACCACAAAGGATGGTTTCTCAAGCGGTTCATAAAGGAGCGTTTCGGCGTTGACTGTCTGTAACTTCTGCATGGCTTTCCTCCTTTCGGGCGGTGTCTTTGTTTTCGTTGCACATAGGCGTTGACCTCCTTAAAAATAGATTTACTCCCACGGAAAAAAGTGAGAGTATGTAATGCCGCCAATCCCACACAAATAAAAAACAGATTTCTTTTTCGGGCGGTGTCGGTCACGGTTGGAGATATTTCTTCAATTTCCGCCTTTACTTTCTCCTTTGCAATCGCAACAGATTTCTGTATTGCCGAAGCGGTGCAATGCTCCATAGCGGCGATTTGGTAAAAATTGAACTCATACTCGTAGTAGAGCAGGAAACGCCGCCTTTGTATCTCTGGAAGGCTCCCAACCGCCTTATAGAGCGTTTCATTCCGTTCTTCCTCAACCATGCGTTCATCAAGGCTCTTAGGCACACGCAACGCCCGTCTGTAAAGGGTTTCGTCCCATACCTCGTTAAACTCCCTGTGCCGCTCGTCCCATTAGAAAAGATTCCTGTTCCTGCGCTCCATCTGCCGAAACTCCATAAAGAACTGTTCCGACACTTCCAACTCGTGGGATTTGCCCTGCCCGTCCTTAAAGCTGATAAAATACCTTGTGCCGCTTTCCGTGGATTCCTCCCGAAGCGTGTATGCCTTAACCCTGTATGCCATCCTGTTGTCCTCCTGCAAAAAATGAGTGAGGGGATTTCCATCCCTCACCCAGTAGCCCGCAGGATGGCAGGCTGTTTTAGAAGCTATAAAATTTTCCGCAGCTTCTTCCGCAGATGGTCTAACCTCGCATAGATGGCACCAGTCGTCAAATGCACAAGCGGGGCAATCTCCTTTGTGGAATACCCCTGCATTTTCAGCAGGACGATTTTCAAGGTACGCCCGTCCACCGTGACTAATACTTGATAGAGATTTTCGCTCTCAATCTCTTCCAGTAACTCCGCAACCGTACCCACTTCCGCCTGCCGCTCCCTGCCTGCCATGTCCTCAAGATATTCCGCAACGTCATTCGTCCATCGGTAAAACCGCCTGTTGGAATTGAAGTCTGCCCTGTCCGCCATGCGTATCTGCTCAATGGTCGCTTCATCAACGCCGCACTCACGCAGCAGCTTTTCCTCCGCTTCTTTCCAGATACGCCATTTCCTGTCCTCCCGTCCGTGGTTGTATGCCATTCTTACTTCCTCCAATCAGAATTGATTGAGAGGGCAGAGAAAAGCCCCCTCATCTTCCCAAAGGAAAAAACAAGGGGGCTGAACGCCTTAAATTTTAATTTTCTATTATCTTTCTTAGTTTTATTAGGATTCTGGCTTTGCGTTTGTTTACAACGCTCTGGGTTATGCCCAACCTCGCCCCGACTTCACGCTCGGAAAGTCCGTCAAAAAAGATTGCCTGTATCAGCTCCTGTTCACTATCCGACAGCAAAGGCAGGGCGGCTTTCAGCCTGTCCACCATGACCGCATTGACAACGGTTTCTGCAATGTCCACCGCTTCATCAGTGATAAAGTCCAGAGGATTCCCCTCGCTGTCCGTAAATCCGTCGAGAGATAGCAGTCTATTCTTTGTATCTAATTTTTGCAGATAACGCCACCGTTCCTTGTCACGGTAGAAGTCTGTGTATTGCTCCCTCACGACTTCAAGCAGACAGCCTTGAATGGGGATAAACAGCTTGTCCATATAGGTCTGGTCGGATTCCCTGCAACGGCAGAACTCCGTGTAGGATAATTCCACATAGCCGCCACTTTCTCTGATATATACCTTTCTTGGTGCATATTTCACCATAAATACCTCCCATCTGAATTTTTGAAATGTAAAAAATCCAGATGGAGAGGCGGAGAACGACACCGCATATCAGAAACAGCCCTACGGCACTTTCCAACAAAAATCGACAAAAGAAAAACCGCAAAGGCTCTGTGACCTTTACGGTTATAGGAAATAGTAATTCTATTGTATGGAGATTGTACTTCTACTTTCAAGGTGAGAAGTACCGTTGCACTGGCAGAAATTTTTTTAACTGGTTTCCTGCCGTTCTCTGATATGCTATGTATTGATAAATTTTGCTTCGTATGAGCAGATAGATAACTGCCCGAAAAAAGGACATAAAAAAATCCCTCCAAATTTAAAAACAAATTCAGAGGGTAATTTAGGGTATAACAAAATAACCCACCCGAATATCGTTTTTTTTATTTGGTGAGTTTGTTCTTTCAAATACGAAACAAAAAGAGCCGATGATTCGTGAATTGTTCCACAATTTCATCGGCTCTGCGTCTTAAGCGTCTGGCTCTTTGATGACAGTTATCTTCAAGTTGTCAACTTTAATCAATCTTTCTTGTCTGCATTTTGGACAATAAAGGGGATAATTCTCCAAAACAGTGTCCTTCCTAATTTTATTACGGGTTTTGCTCCCACAAACAGGACACAATATCCATTCGCATTTCATCATAATTAGTCTCTAATCCTTTCAAATCTCATTTTATATGACTTTTGCAAGCTGTTAAGCTAACTTGTGGAACATATGCCGAACCTTATCTATACGGCTATTCGGGCGGCGGGGTTGGCAAATAAATTTACCAATAGCTGGCTGGTATCCTTTTAACTCTGTCAAGCAGACTCCCTGCCCATTTGTGAAATAAGTTAAATCGTTCCTGTATTCTTGAATACATCTAGCAGGGATTTCTCCTTTCAGAATGACCTCGTCATTCTTTATCTGAGTACTTACAATATCTGCACAATACCTTGGAGCATCATGATACGCCCGTGAGAGATATTCCTGCGGTGCATAAATTTCAAAGTGGAGATATGGCTCTAATAGTTCTGTCCCTGCTTTTTTTAAAGCCTGCTCCAATACGATAGGGGAAAGCAGCCGAAAGTCTGCGGGGGTACTTACAGGACTATAATACAATCCATATTCAAAACAGATTTTACAGTCTGTCACTTTCCATCCATACAGCCCCTGCTCGCAGCCATAAAGAACCCCCTCCATAACCGCATTTTGGAACGATTGATTTAAATATCCAAGTGAAACTCTGCTTTCATACTGCACTCCGCTTCCAATAGGGAGCGGCTCTATGGACAACCCGACAGAAGCCCAGAAAGGATTTGGCGGGACTTCTATGTGGATGGTATATTCTGCTTTTCTAAGCGGTCTTTCCATATATATAACAGTAGGCTCTTTTATTTCTGCCTCCACATGATATTTTTCCTCAAGGATGGCACAAATGACTTCCATCTGCACATTCCCCAAAAAAGAAAGTATAATCTCATGCGTTGTAGTATCCACATAATATTTTAAAAGAGGGTCGCCATCTGAAATTTCTGTAAGTGCCCCAAGCAATATTTCCCGCTGTTCAGATTTCTTTACTGCAATCGTTGTTTGGAGCATAGGGAGAGGATTTTCAATAAATTTTCTCTGCGGCAACAGTATTTCGTTCCCCAAAATACTGTTTAGCTGCAAAACATCATTTGGTAAAATTACAATATCACCAGAGCAGGCTGTATCGGATGAATATAATTCACCGTTTGTCGGAACACACATCTCTGTGATTTTTATTTTCTCTTTTTCAGATATTCTAATAACATCCCTCAAATGCAATGTTCCGCTATATATACGCACATAAACAAAACGCCGCCTTTTCTCTGAATATTCAATCTTAAAAACCTGCCCGCATAGTTCAGATTGACCTTCAGGCGTTGATGAATAAAATTTACTGGCAATTACTTCTATAAGCTGCCGAATCCCCAGATTGTTTTTAGCGCTTCCGTGATAAACGGGAAATAACGTTCCGTTTTGGAATCTCCTGTTTTCTTCCTGTTCCAGTTCTGACATTTTAAACGGTTTCCCTGACATATATTTCTCTAATAGTTCATCGTTTCCCATAATTACCGCATCCCACTGTTCCATATCGTCATTGTCCGTTACATTTATATGGGGATGCTGCCCAACCTTTTGCTTCACTATAATTTCCGAAGAAAGCTTTGCTTTCATTTCCCGATATACCATTGGCAAATCAATCCCCTCTTGGTCAATTTTATTGATGAAAAAAATTGTCGGAATCTTCATTATCTGTAGTGCATGAAACAGTATACGGGTCTGTGCCTGTATGCCATCCTTTGCAGAAACTAATAATACTGCTCCGTCTAATACGGATAAAGAACGGTATACTTCCGCCAAAAAATCCATATGGCCTGGCGTATCTATAATGTTGACTTTTACATCCTCCCACTGAAAAGATGTCACTGCTGTCTGGATAGTGATTCCCCTTTGACGCTCCAAATTCATTGTATCTGTCCTTGTTGTGCCTTCATCTACGCTCCCTAGTTCTGCAATTGCACCACTGGTATACAATAAACTTTCCGTTAATGTTGTCTTTCCTGCGTCAACGTGAGCCAGAATGCCTAAGTTAATTATTTTCATGTGATTTTCCTCCTATCAACACCCAAAAAAGGGCATAAAAATACCCAGTGATAAATACTCCTATCACTGGGTAAATAACTCCAATAGCCCCAAAACACTTATATGTTTTCGGGCATATAAAATTACATGATAAAAGTATTCTTAAACTGGGTACAAAAAACTAAGCCCCATATTAAAAGTGAAACGGGACTGCTACTTTTTGTTCCCACTATCAAATTGACAGTTTATTTAAGAATACCTTGCCGCATATTTATTAACTCCTTGTATAATACTGAATCTAATTATATTCCTTAACCCTTTATTTGTCAAGCTGACAAACTAAAGCAGAAAAAGCGGCAGGATTTCCCCCTGCCACTAATCATCTGTTTATGCAAAAATAATTTCCTTTTCCACAATCTCCCTCGCACAAGCCCTTATGTTATTGAGGCATCCTGTCCATTCTAAGGCGTTTTCTGCCTTTAGCTGTTCCGTTATGCCCTGTGCCTGTTTCATACCCTCTATGAGCCTTTCAAAGCGTTCCTGTGCCTGTCTGTTGATGTCGGCAAGGTAGGCGTTTAGCCTGCCGCTTGTAAGAAGATTGGTGTATGTAACTTTACGGTACTGTTTTAGATAATCTAAATGCCGTTGCCCCCAGATGCCTATTGCCTGTTCTTCTTCGGCGGGTACAGTTAAGCACGGTATCAAATAATCCCCTTGCCTTTCGTATTTGCCGCCCAGTTCCTCAAATAATGATTTTGCCATTGTCTGTTACCTCCACATTCTTTTTTATTTTGAATGTCCGCAAAATCCGTCCTACATCGTTGGGGCGTCTGGTGACAATGAGGCTGTACATTTTTCCGTCTGCGGAAAGCACCATGATGTCTGATGTACCGGGGACAATGTCTTTGATTTTTTCTAGGAACAGTCTGCCTTCTTTTTCTTTGCTTTCTTTGTACGCTTTTTCTTTCGTCGTATCGGCGTCAACGGTAATCGTCATTTCTTTAGCGCCTTCTTCCGCCATGTGGAGCAGTTTTTCTCCGAGTTGCTTCAGACTTTCCGTATCGGCAGAAAAAATAAGCTCGCCGTCATTTTTCATTTCGTAGGTCAAAAAAGCACCGTTCATGTTCTTTTTACTTTCGTTATCCAAATGAAATACGATATGTTTTTTCATGGTTGTATCCTTTCTGTAAGTCACTTATTTTATTTTTACTACTTATATTTTATCACATTCTATATCTAAATTCATCTATCTATTGATTTTAGGAAATCGTTTGTCTTCTATTCCGTTTTTACACCTGCGGAGCGGAGTGTTTCCGCCAGCGCTTTCATTTTCCCGGGATCGGCAGGTCCGTAAAGGCGGTCCATGGCCATCCGTGTGACGA
>ENA-OOYP01000119-OOYP01000119.1-human-gut-metagenome-genome-assembly--contig:-NODE-119-length-13062-cov-2.344814_pt1 | contig 13062 bp, 14 predicted proteins | sample MGYA00241705_ERZ501382 | MGnify/ENA primary metagenome ERZ501382 (study PRJEB25962, sample SAMEA2042741) | human gut metagenome | biome: human gut; feature: human-associated habitat; material: faeces...
AAAATAAAAAATATTTTATAAAAAAAGATTTTATAGTATTATCTTCAAAATATGTAGCCATTACATGCCTCCATAATTAGTTAAGCCATAATTATCTACAACTACATGCATAGAATTGGCTCCATTTATTAAATTATTTAATATATCTACTATGGTTTTAATATGTTCTGCAGTATCTTTACCTTTACCTTCAATTTTACTCTCAGCTTCTTTGTTTGCTTGATCTACAATACTTGTTGCTATATCAGAACCACCTGCATTACCTACCTGAGTTGCCATTGAAGTAGTTAATCTAGCTCCAGTTTTAATACCTGTAAACCCAGTACCTCTTTGAGTAAAATCTGAAGCACCCCAACCACCTAAACTTAATTGCCCTGAATTTCCTAATGCTGAAACTATATTCCCTACTTGACCTAATAATGAATAACCCATAATACCTGTTTTCATTAATCTAGTTACAGTAGTATTTAAATCAGTACCTGTACCTAAAGCAAATATAGATGGGATATTAATGCCACCTGTAGCTTGTTCTACTAAATTAGTTACTAACCAAGTAGCATATGTACCTGCACTATTTGCTATACCCCCAGCAGCAGACATCATTACATTATCATAAACATTTTGTATTCTTTCTGCTAATGAAGTTCTCTCTCCTACAGTAGCTAATTGTGATTCTGTCTCTCCTACCATTTGAGAATAGGTAAGCATATTTTTGGATATATTTACTAAATCTTTAGAAGATAATTGTAAAAGAGCTGTCATATCAGAAATAGTCATTCCAAATAAGTTTGCATATTGAGATCTAACTACCTGATTATTTGCAGAAGCTGAAGATATTTCTTGAGCATAGCTTACAATTCCTTGCAATAATTGATTTGCAGTAGAAGCATCTACTCCACCTGTAAGTAAGGATCCATAAGATAATCCAGCTTTATTTGCACCTGCAACTATTAAATTTTGAAGAGCTTCATTAGATTGAAGAGCGCTTACATTACCTGAACCTAAATAACCTAATCCTTCTGCTAATGAATTTATAGTGTTACTACTAAAACCTACAGAAGATAATGAGCCTAACCATTTCTGAACTACATATTCAAATTCTGCACCTCTTGAAGTACCTAATTGAGAAATAGCTTCTAATAAAGCGCTTTCAGTACTTTCATAACCTTCACTTAAATATGAAGTATCTTGAGCAAAAGAATTTAAAAATTTATTTAAGCTAGAAGACATACCCATTCTAGCAACTGTAGAATCTTGTTGTTGTAATCTTACTATTCTAAGTAAGGTGCCATTAGCAACATCAAAAGTAGTTGCAATTTTATCAGCAACAGAAGCTAAAAAAGCTCTTTGTTCTACATTATAAGAAATACCTTTATTTACTAAAGAAGATAAATTTTCTAATACTTTAGTTTGTTTTACAAATTGATTTCCAACTAGATTTTTAGATAATAAACCTGATATTTTCTCAAAATTATTATTAGTGCCTTGTAATCTAGTGTTTATGCTTGAAGTATATTGGGTCCAGGTGCTTATATAATTATCTACAGTGCTTGCCATGCTATCTACAGTACCCTGTAAACTCTTACCTAAATGAGCACCTGCTTCCTTTATACCTTTCTTAAAATCATAAGCTACTACTGCCATTTTTTGGCTCATAGTAGCGCCACCTATTTTCGCTGCTTCCCTATAAGCTTCTATTAGTTCTTCATTAGATTCTTTAGCTAATTTTTTCTTTAATGCCTGTTCATATTTATAAACACTATCATTAATTTTCTTGAGACCTTTTTCAGATTCTTTATTAAATTTAGCTTCTAAAGTAGCTCTATATTTATAAGTAGCATCTATTAATTTTTTCTCTGCTTTTAATTTAGCATCAAAATTATCACTATAGGCATTTACAACACTAGAAGAGCCCTGTTCTGAACCATCTACAGCATTACTAGGTTTATTAAACTTTGCTCTAGCCATTTATTAGCTCTCCTTTTTAGAAATCATTTGTTGTTTTAATTTTTCCATTGATTCTTTTTCTCTATTTAAATCTTCTAAAATAAATTCTATTAGATAATTTCTTTCAATGGGAGTTAATTCTCCTACCTCATTATAAGAGGTATGAAGGTTTTTAGATATATACCATCTTTCTTTAGCTATTTGTTTATATCTTATAGGTCCGTAATTTTCCCCATTAGAGGTCAATTTCGGGTCCAAAAAATTCAGGCGTGATCCGAAAGGGACTGTCATAATCTACACCACAACCTTTACAGGTTACACTAAAAGTAGTGTCCAGTCCTATTTTAGAATTAAGTTTTTCGGCACATTTTAAGATATAATTAGTATCCCTCATAGACATATCTCTTAAAAACCCATCTAATTGCATAGGGCTTGGAACTAATCCATCTATTTTAGAAATAAGAGATTGAATAGTATATAAGAGGGAAGGATCTATATTAGAGTCTTTATTATTTTTCTTATAATCTCTAACTTTAATATTTATATCATCTATAGATCTAGGAGTTTGAAGTCTAATTTCTATTTCTTTCCCACATCCTGGAAGTTTAAATTTAAAATATTTATCTAAATCTTCATTATAATATAATATAGGGAAATCATCTAAATCTAATTCTACTTCATTTATTTGTTTGCATATAGGACATAAAGTATCTATTTTATATTCACTTCCATAAGTAGCTATTCTTAATTTATGAAGCAAATATTGATAATCTCCTAAACACATATCATAAGAAGATATGTTGGGTTTATCTCCTACTATACAAGCATCTATAATATCGCAGAGTATTTTATAAGGTCTTTCTGAATGAGTAAGTCTAAGCATTTCCTCATTAGTAGTCATAGACCTTAATTGAATTTCTGGATTTATAGGATTTTCATAAATCAAACCCTTTGAAGGGAGAGAAGCATTTTCTATTATAGTTGTATTCATTGTAGTAACCTCCATTTACAATTTAATATACAGAATTTTGAAAATAGAGGTTGGCTAGAAAATATATCCGGCCAACCTCTACCTTTTAATATTTATTATTACAAATTAGTCAGCTTTTGACATTTCTGCCCAATCATATTGGATAGAAACACTTATTTGTCTCTTTCCACCATCATTGACATCATAATCACCCTCGCTAAGACCTGATATCCAACAACCATGTAAAACCCATTGATTAACTATCCTATCAAATCCTGGAGTGTACTCTAAAAGCCAACAATCTTTCTTATAATCACTCATTAAGCCAACTGCTTGAGTTTTTACATTATAAGAGAGATTTTGCCATGCTTTTAATATAGCTTTAGTTTCAGCTCCTATATAATCATTTATAGTTAAAGTTCCATCTCCAAATTCTGGCATGCCTGCTGCCTTCATTGTAGAGTTACCTAATTTAATTGAAATAGTTTCTTGAGTGAAATTAGGTACTGAAGCTTTATCTACAGAGAATTCTAAGTATTCTTGAGCATTTAAAATTCTTTCTCCATTATCAGCTCTTCTTAAATTCTCTAAACCTGTAACTACAAACCTGAATGTATTTGTTCTTGCTGGCTCATATATTTTTGGGTTATTAGCTAAGTGATATGCACCTATTCTATCTGCCATCTTTTTATCTCCTTATTATTCTGAAACTAGTACAGTGCTGTCAGAAAGTTCAATTGTAATATCCCAATCTTCAACTGCTTCAACTACATAAAGAGTAATTTTTGCTTTTACAGTTGCTTTCTTATCTGTAGCTAATCTTTCTATTTTATAATCGTTTAATCCATTTCCACTCTTCATTCCTTCTAATGTAGGAACTATTTTGGATTTGAAATTAATCCATAATACATCACTATTTTGTTCAAAAGTTAAACTCTTAGCTGCTGTATATACAACTTTCTTTACATCACTTACCAATTGTCTTACATTAAGGAATGATGAAGCAATTAAATCACCTTTTATAGAATTATCTTTTAATGTTCTATTACCCCAAATACAATAACCATAGGGTTTAATATTCTGAATTGGGTTGATAGATACATCATTTCTACTCTGGTATTTTTCCGCTTTAGCTGTAGTAATAACTTCATTTACCCTATTAATATTGGCAATTAAGCCTCTATTTACACCTGCTATTGCAAAGTAGTTATTATAAGCACTTGATGCTGGACCTAAACAGGTAAGGTAAGCATATGAACCAGGCATATCTACATTTTTATCTACAATATCACAATAATAATTAGATATAGGAGTTATAGCAGCTGCATATGAGTAACTATCTTCATCCCTATCATTTATAGTAATATGTAAGGGGTGAGAATTTACATAGGTTATAAGAGAATCACAAGCATCATTTTTGACATCTATTAATGCAGTGCAATCTCCTCTAGTTGCTGCTGTAGTAATCATAGTTGGAATTATATCCTTAAATGTAGTTCCACCATCAAAACTATTAGTTACAGGGATAATATATGACCCTGTTGTTAAGAATTTTAAATTATATTCTCCTCTATCTAATAATCTATCCCATGTATCTTTGGTGTAGAGATAATTATAGAAAGCTGGGAAAGTAAATTCATCAGCAGTTGAATCTTCTACAGTTAATTGGGTTTCATCTTTTACTTCATTTATAGTATACTCATTTATAGTAGCCCCAGATACAGGATTAAAAGATAATTTAACTAATCCTGAATTATCAACATTACCGTTTAATTTTTGAATATCTGCTATCTTAAACTTTGTTGCTACTTCATTTACCTTCTTAACTCCATTTTCACCTTTTCTACCTACTGTTAAGGTATATTCATCAACCCTATTTACAGTATTTTTAGTTAGAGTGAAGTAAATGGAAGTATTTGCTTTTCCAGGATATATAGATGTAAGAGTAAGAGCAATAATACCCTCTCCTGAACCCGAAACAGTAGCTTTAGGGGTAAGTGTATCTACATTACCTTTATCCATTACTCTCTCAAACAATACAGGAATGCCAGATTTAAGTGCTTGAACTGCATATATATATGAAGTCTCATAGCTATCTTTATAAGCTGCTATTTTAGTATTATCAGTAGCTACAGAATAAGTAGTACCACTCTTATCTTTCTTAATTCCTGTAACTTCATATTGATCCTCCTTAAATACATAAGGAGATATACCAAATATATTCTCAAACTCCTCTAATGTTTCACATAAAGTAGGTGTATTTACAGGACCTGTAACTGCATACCCAGGGACATAAGCAGTATTGGTAGTTACTGTATTATTAATACCTGGAGTAGTTAAATCTACTTCTCTTATAATTATATTAGGCATATTTTTACCTCTTTAATTTATTTATTATCAATAGAAACTTCACTTATTAGTTTAGCTTCTACATCTGCTTCTAATTTAAATTTATTTATATTTCCACCATCATCTATACAGGCTTCTGTTTCTAATTTTACAGTATCTCTTACAGGAACTGAGAATAGATAAGCATCATCTATAGATAAATTGAGTGTAAATCGTGTAAATTGTCCTGGAATTAATCTTTCTGGAATATCAGAATTATCTGAAAAATCTTCTAATATTCTTACTGTAGAGTCGTGATCTATTTCAGAACCATTATATGGAATAGTGATGTGTAAGTTAGGGTAATTTATAAAATTAAATATAAAATTCCTTACATAATCATCACATTCTTCATAATATCTAGTATATATATCTAATTGGTAGTTTAAAGATATAGGTATGGCACTTAATGAAGCTACTTTTAAATCATTCGCTTCTGTTGTTGCACCATCAAATGTTAGAGCTCTTTTATTAGTATTTAGTATCCTTACATCTGGGTTTCTTCTTAAGGCTATTAATGGAAGTTTTATTGGATTATCATTATTAGTATCTAATGTATATTCAAATAACCTTCTTGTCTCATTAGGAGATGTAATAACCATATTAGGATCTTTAACCCAATTAGCTATTTTATTTTTAAGAGCTTCATCATAAAAACGTAAAGCCATCAATTACCTCCATTTTCATAATCCTCATAGTAATTATCTAAATTAGAGGCTATAAAATTAAATGTTTTATCAAATATTGGGTATGCAGGGGATTCAGTAGTCCCATAATTAACTAATCTAGCTATATACAATAGATTTAGTTTAAGATATGGGGAAAGAGCTTGTGGATCTACATCAATAATATAATCTCCATTATACTGTTTTTGATATCTGAGATTATATATAGCACTTTTAAGGAGAGTTTTTAAATTTATTGATTGATTTTTTCTTAAATTTATATAATTTTTAATATCCAGAAGGGAATTTATATATTTTTCTATAGGTATCAATTTATCTTCATCTAGATTAGATAGAAAATACGATTGAATCCTTTCAATTAGATAAGAATTTATAAAATCATCTAATATATAATTGTCAGGATTCTCTATATATAAATTCATTATACTTTCCTTATTTTATCCCCTTCAAATGGTTGAGCTCCTACTATAGAAATTCCATCATTAGATTTAGGAGTTTTTTTACGAGGGGCTTTATTTCTCCTCTTATAATCATCTACATAAGCTTTAATATTGGAAAGAAGTAGATTTAATATTTCTTTGTCATCCCCATCTTTTATAGGAGTTCGAAGTATTTGATTGAGGAATAACCTACCTTCAGCAGAGCTAATCATACTTTCAAAAGCTTTCTTAGATACACTTCCTATGCTTGTTCCAGCTTTCTTAAGCATATTTCTTAAATATTCAACTATAGATACATCAGTAATCATACCATTATCTTTAAGGTAATCTCTTAAATCATATGAATTGTATGTATCTGTTTTAATATCTTCTGATTGATGTGAGTCTAAAAATTCTCTAACTTCCCTCTCATTTTTGCCTCTTATATCATCTATGGAAAGAAGCATTTTAGAATTTCCTGGGCCTTTTTTATATAAACCATAATCTCTTACATTTCTTTTATTCTTAAGAAATAGAAATGCTTTCATTTTATATATATTAGATTTTATACTTTCATTATAAAGAGACTTATCATAAAGCCATTCTTCATCAGGAGATATATTCCCATTATCTAGATCTTTACCTAATAATGAAAGATAATCTAAATATAATACATTAGTAACTTTCTTATTATATAAATTATCTACATATTTAAATATAGGGTGGTCTAAATCTTTTTGTTCTATTGCTAATTCAGATAAATAGGAAAGAATATCTGTTGCAAAATTCTTATATTTATCTTTAAAATATTCTCTTACTTTATTGTTTTTATCTTTATCATCTGATTTAAGAATTTCTTCTATAGGTGTAGGAGGAATATTTTTTATTTCATCTTCTTCTTTTAATAAAATCATTCTTCCTCCTCAGATAAAAGATTAAAATCACTTCTTTTAAATTCTTTTTTACTATCTGGTAAAGTATCTTCAAACTCAGGCACTAATTCACAAGTAAGAGATGCTGGATAAATCATTTCCCCATATATCTTAGATACCCTAAATAATCTTCCTTTAGAATTATCAAAAGCACTTGGTATTATAAATAATGCCCCTGCTTGTAAATCATGAAGATCATAGGGTACAGATATTATAGATGGGGTTTCTTGAAGTTCACTATTCCAACCTAATTTCTTCATTGTTCTTTGATTTGGATGTTCATCAAAGATACAACCTACTTGTTCAGGTTCTTGATAGTTATCTTTTATTTCAGCATATGTAGTGTAATACTTACCTGGTCTAGGAGCTAAGTATATAGGCCATACACCTAATAATTCTACCATTTGTTTAAAATAGGTGCGTTGTAAAAGAATATCAGGCGTAATTAAGACGCCATATTTTTTGTTAGGATCTATCATTACGCCCTCCTTATAATTTTTTAATTATTCTTCCTTTGCAATAACTTCATAATCACCATGATCATCTTTAATTACTTCAAGACCTGCCTTTTTAATATGTTCATTGGTGATGTCGGAAATTTTCCCATATCTCTTCATATCGTAATCAACCCAGCGTTGGTATTCAGCAATATCATCTCCGAGATTTTCTTCGATTTTCTCTTCAACTTTTTCTTTACCCTCATCTGGATTCATTTCTTCTTCCATAAGTTCAGGGAATGCCTTTTGAATTTTCTCCATATTAGTTTCTTCAGTCATCTTCTTTCCGCATGACTCTTCAACTATCTCTGCCTTAAGCATCTCGAGATCTTCAGGATAATTAGCTTTAGTATCTTTATACCACTGAGCTGCTGAATAATGGTTTCCTTCTTCACGAGCCATTTCAATATATTCAGCTGCAGCTTCAGCATAAGCTTTTACATCATCTCTATTAATATCAAAACCTGCAATATCAAGGATATCGAGAACCTCATTTAATGCAGGACGAAGAGCTTCATTAAGAGATTTTCTATTAGCAAGGTATTTCTTTTCAAATCCCTTATTCATACTTTCAAATAAATTCATTTTATTACCTCTATTATTAATTTTTAATATTATCTATAGATATTTGACCTTTTTCTTCTTTTGAAGAATCTGATTTAAATCTATAAGGATTACCTTTTTTAAATCTACCTGATACAGCACCTAACTCATTAGAAGTATCTATTAATGATTTATCTGAATCTAATTCATCTTTATCATCAAAAGATAATTGTACAGGTTTCTCATATTTCTTTCCAAATATGGCAGGGTAAATTATATCAGCATATTGCTTCTGCCTATTTTTCTCAAAATACTTAATATAATTATTTATTACAGAAGCTACTTTGATAAGCCATGCAGAATTAGCTAGGGTTAACATTACATGCTTACATCCAGGGCCTAATTTATTATCAGGGTTAGTAATGTCAGAGGGGCGATTTTCAGGAGTTCCACTATTTAAATCATCTATAGTAGCCCAATATGCCATACGATATTGCCAATCAGGACAGGAGCAGTGAATATAGACATCTCCATCGTCAAACCCATCTATTAAGGATCTTATAATAGATCTTAAATCTAGCTTATCATTTACAGATCTATTTTTTAACTTATCTAATAGGTTACCAAATTTAATAGTTACTATATAGTTATCTGTCTCTCCTGTGATAGGTATTCCTACTGTAAGAATACCTTCTTTGAAGAGAGAATTCATATCTATACTATTATATTCGCGAGTGGAAGAGGAGAAGCGAGATTTAACTCTTTTTTCATATCTGGTTTTACCGTCTCCCTTCTCTCTTTCTCCCCTTTTACCCTTAGCTATAAGGTCACTTCTTTTATCTTCAAATAAATCTAACACCTTATAGCCTCCTTTTAGATTAATATTTATTCACAGTTCCATACAGGGATTTACTCTTCCCAGTTTTAGCATCTTTGCCGCTGTAATTATATGTAAGGGATTCAGAGATAAATTTATTACCTTTCATTGAACCTTTAAGAGTAAAAGCGCCTTTTTTCTTTGTTATATTAAGATTTTCACCTAAAAATCTTAATTTATTGTCTTTTGTTACATCTTTACCTGTGAATGAGAAATGAGTTTTTGCTTTTTTACCTGAATTGAAAGTAATAATTCCTTCTAAAATAAGGTCTTTATCATTTACTTTTCCAGAGGTTGTTTTATATGAAACTACATTATCATATACTTCTTTAAGGTAATTCTCTCCTAACATATCGAAATCTTTTTCAGAAAATTCAGAAATATCTATATCTTCTTCCTCTGGTTCTTCAACCTCTTCAGAATTATTTTCTATCTCTTCTTCAGTTTCTGAAGTTATAGGTTGAATAAATTCTGTTCCAACTTCTTCGGTTTCTTTAATATTAGGCTCTATTTCTACTTCAACCTTACCATCCTCTTCAGATTCTATTTTCATCTTTTGAGTATCTGTTTCAATCTCTATTTTTGAAAATTCTTCTTTAAGGTCTTCTTTTTCTTCTAAGAACCATCCTTTATCTACCATAATTTCTTCTTCAGGGTCTATAAAGATATGGAATTTTCTATTTGGGCCTTTTACATATTTTGTAGGCTCATCTAATTTAGTTTTAAGATTGAAATGATCCGCTACTTTTTGAGCTTTTGAAGCATCTTCTTCATCTTCTACCCAAACAAAAATGCCATCATCATCTACACCCACTTCTTTATAAAGGGCAACTCTATTTTGAGATTCCATTCTCTTAGTGTTTGGATTGTATTTCATTATAGTTCCAAAACCACTTAAAATATCTTGGAGTTCATCATATAGAGGAGCTTGTTTAACCTTTTTAGGTTCTGTAATTCCCTGCTCTTCAAATTCTACCTTTTCAAGAGAAATTTTAGAATCATCTAAATCTACTACCTTAAATATTTCTTTGAGATTATCTTCATCCTCAAATATTACATTATAATTCTTACCTACTTTAGCTGCAGGGAATAATTCTAAATCAGATATGATAATATCTCCATTCCTATCAAACTTATCTGAAGTTAATCTTACATTAGCATTTCTAGCTTCTTCAAGGTTCTTAGATTCAGTTAATTCCTCTTCTTCTCCCTCTATTTCTTCTGTTTCTTCTGTAGGGGTTTTTTCAATCTCAACTTCTTCTCCCTCTACTTTTACTTCAGGGGTTTCCTCACCTTCAGGTTTTTCTTCTTCACAATGAGGGCAATATTCTCCAATTTGGCCTACAATTTTATAACCTGATACTGAATGACAGTAGGGACATTCTTCATCCTCATTTGCGAGATTATCTTCTTCATTTATAATTACTTCTTCAGGCTTTTTAAATATCATAGAATGGCATGTTTCACAATCTAAAACAACATTGCCAATATAGGAATCCTTAACATCCTCTTCTGTTTCAGCTTCAGGATCTATAATATCTACTGAAGTATTTAATGAATCTCCGTCTAAGAATGATTTAAGATCTTCTATACCTACTTTATCAAGTGAAAAAGCATCTTCATTTAAAATGTCTAAGCTTTTAAAAGCTTCTTTTAAGAAATTTGACATTATTTAATATCTCCTAATATATTTTAAAATTAGTCTATTCCATAAACTAATTGATTATTTGCTACTAATGATTCCCTTATAGCTGTTAACTCTTGAGTACCTTCATTTAATAAAGTCTCTCCATCTTGAGTATATAAAGCATTAGATTGTGTAAATCTAGATCTTATTCTACCTAAAGTTATTTTAGTTAAAGCAACAGATAAGTTAATTATTTTATCAATCCAGAAATCAGAAACTATTTCATCTACACTATTATATCTGGGTATATATTCAACTGTAATATATGAAGGTTTATCAAAAGCACAATTGATATATAAATTATTTGAATGCTTATCAAATCTAAATAATAAATCTGTAGATATAGTGTTTCTATTCTGCATTGCAGTATTCCACGCAGAATAATTATAAGTCCAATCGTTTATATTATACAGGGTTCCTGTACCGGAAGCCATTTGCCACATCCCCATATACATAGGGTCTGTAACGCCTGTTTCATTAGAATTTATATATGATTCAGCTCTAAAAACTCTTGATACTGAACTTACATTATATGATTTTAAATCAATGCATGGAGCATAAGGGATAGTTATTAATTTAGTAGTATCTATATAACGCTGTATCTCTCTAAAAGCAGCATTAATAATACTATCTAAAGTACTATCATTTATTTCTAACTGAATTAAATTTCCAGTTAGTTTTAATTTTATTTCATCTCTATAAGCATTAATATCCATCTTATATGTTTACCTCCTAATTTTTTATTTTAATAAAAGAGAAGTGATATAGGGGTAAGACGGAGGTAATCATTACCCCTATACCCTCTTTATATACATAAGATAAACTTAAGTATAATTAATTGATTTTTAAGCTATCTTTACAGGTGTGTAATTTTCAATAGCTGTTAAAGATAGGGATTCCTTAATATTTAAGGTAAATTTGTTTCTACCTTCAAATACATACACCCTAGTTAAAGCTTTTTATATAAAAGAAATTACTCGCCGGCTTCTACAGTGACCTTCTTGCCATTGACAATAACTTCAGCCTTACCGTCCGCGCCTTCGCCAACAACAACGTCGGGAGCTTCAACAGGCATATTGCCTTTTAATACAATATTAATCTTATTATCTTTCTCGTAAACAAACATTTTTTTATGTCTCCTTATAAAATTCTAGAATTTTCCTACAGGACTTAAGCCCTGATAATTACAGTGTATTTAGCATTAAAAATATATTAAAATATTCAAAAATTGAAGAAAAAATTCTTATGTACGTTTTCATATACATAAGAAAATAATTACTTTTTCTATATAATTTTAATTAAATATTCTGAATTAGAATTGAAATGAGATTTATTTACAAATTCTTCCACTACATAATCTTTATATTTTTCTGTCTTATCTACTATAAACAAATATTCTTTACACTTATATCTATTTAAAATTTCATCTACCCATTCATCACAGGATTTATTTTTTATTTCTTGATTCCATATTTCTTTATTCCCATAAGGAGGACAAGTGAAGAGACATTCATATTCTCCAGAATCATTCAATAAATCCTTACATTCTATTGAAGCATTTAAATTAAAGTATTTAATAATATTATTAGATTCTTTTACTGTTTCTGGATTTATATCTTGCCCAATATATCTCTTACCTAAACTACATGCTCCTAACATTCTACCTGAATACCCAGAGCAAGGATCAAACACAACACTATAATTAGATAAATATTTACCTACTATATATTTGGCTAGATTAGGATTAAATAAGGACACTTTTGGAGCTATTTTATTTATAGAAAACCCTGCAAGCACTTTGCTTCTATCTAAATTACATCCTTTATAAATAATTCTATTTTTGATACACCTTATAAGTAAATCATCTTTTTGCCAAGCCTCATAAGGGCTAATATATCCATCTCTATTAGCTTTCCAAATAGATGGGTGGAAGTGATCTATAATTTTCATCCCATATCTAGCATTCATAGAAAAATTGCTTATATCTGATTTTAATAGAGAATTGTAAGAATTATTTAAAATATTATATTTATATTTAGGGTAAGGAAATTCTACTTCTCTACACCAATCAAACACTTCTTGAATATATTTATTATAATCTATATTAATGAGTTTA
>ENA-OOYP01000141-OOYP01000141.1-human-gut-metagenome-genome-assembly--contig:-NODE-141-length-12339-cov-2.061055_pt1 | contig 12339 bp, 19 predicted proteins | sample MGYA00241705_ERZ501382 | MGnify/ENA primary metagenome ERZ501382 (study PRJEB25962, sample SAMEA2042741) | human gut metagenome | biome: human gut; feature: human-associated habitat; material: faeces...
TATTATAAATTAAATAGAAGAATAAATTAACTATTTTTAATATCTATTAATTAGTCTAAATCTAAATCTGTGCCGAATTTATCAAATATTTTTTGCATGTTAGATTTTTTCTTCCCAAATACCTCAGACTCTGTTCCACCTGCTAAAGCCTGGTTTGCTTCGTCGTCAACATCCTCATAATCTTCGAGAATATCTTCTGCCATATTCTTTTTTAATGGGTTAACATGCTCACTCCATAAATCTAAGAAATCTTCTTTAGTGCCATCACTATTTTGAAGAAGACCTGTAAGTGAACGATAGTTAAGGGGTTTATAATCATTTCCTAATTTATCTATACCTTTATCTGCATCTGCTTCTGAATCAAATTCGAATTTAGGGTCTCCAACAAGCTTATTTATTAAATTTTTCTTTAATTTAAGCTCTTTTATCTCTTCTTCATCATCACTATCTGATAAATCCCTATCTATTTCTTTATTTATATGTTTAAGATATACTTTAGGTTCAAACCCAACTTTAATATTTCTAAATCTGGAAGTTTCAGCGTCATCGAGAGGTATTACATCGTAATGGCTATCTGCAGGGTTAACAGCTGCTATTGTAAATAAGAAATTAGGGAAAAATCTTTTGCCACCTGGAATTCTACTATCAGGGATTATATGGTTATTAACTAACTCAAATAATGGTGTTCTAACATCTTTAGGAGCTCTATTATACTCATCTAAAAATAAAACTGAACGAGGTCTCTCTAAGTCATCAAACTCTGTTGAAGCTAATCTATCAGCAGTCTTATCTTCTCTATTGCTAGGTGAAAGAGCCCCTCTTAAATCTGTTGCATCCATGCCGGCTGCTTTTACATCAAAAAGGTTAATATTATTTTTTGCTGCCCATTGATTTATAATAGCGGTTTTACCAGTACCTGCAGGCCCAATAAATAAAACATTTGGATAATCACCATGTTGATTTCTTTTATTTTTTCTTAAAGCTACAGTAAGAGATCTATCTAATATCTTTTCAATTCTAGATTTATCGTCATCTTCACTAATTACAGATTCAGCGTCCATGTCTTTAACAGCTTGACCTAAAGTTATATCCTCGTTCATCATAGCTTCGCTTAAGACAGCTTCTTTAATATTAGCTTCTGAAGTAAATAAGTTTTTACTAGCTGTTCTTAAAGCCCACTTATCTAATTTATCTTCTGTGATAATAGCATCATCTGCTACATTAGCTAATTTTCTATATTCTTTAGCTCTTTTTTGCTTAATAGCTTCTAGAGAATCTAACTCCTCATTAAGCTTATCGATTTTTTTAAATTTCATTTTTTAGTGTTTCTCCTAATTAATAATTTCTATATTTATATACAGGTTTAAAAAGGGAATTTTATAACCCCATCTGTACATTCTATTTCTTTTATTGCTGAATTATTTCTCCAATTTCCAAGGAAAGAAATATTTGCGGTTTCTTCTTTAGTGCCTCTAAAAGTAAGTCTATTTAAACTCTCACACCCAAAAAATGCACTGGAAGATATGTTTCTTAATCCTTTAGGTAGAGATACCTCTTTTAATTCTGTACAATTTTCGAATGCTCTGGTGTAAATTGATATAATATTATCAGGGATATAAATAGATTCTATTTGATTTCCTCTAGCATAATATTGGGGTATTGCTTTCATATATAAAAGAGGGTTGATGCCCACATCTTCCATCATCTCAGTAAATATACCTGTATATGCAGCATATTTATTAAAGCGGAGTGGATTATTTTTTTCAAAGAATCTATATACTTCCTCCCAATTATTATCATTTATTTCTTTTGAGAGGGTTTTAATAATTACACTTAAGTTTTCTCTATCTTCTTTTGATAATTCAGTTATTTCCATAATAATGCAATTCTCCATCAGTGCACTTTACAGTGGTAATGTAAGGGGGATCATTCCAATCCGATGCTTTTTCAATTGCTTCCCACTCTTCTCGAGTTCCACTATAATTAATAAGATGCAAGTCAAAGCTATTTGAAAATGCTTCTGCCCTAATAGCTTTTAAAGATTTAGGTAAATTAATTTCTTTTAATCCAGCAGCATTATGAAAAGCAGTAGGGTTAATATATTTTACACCTTCGGGTACGGTAAAAGAAGATTTATTAAAGCTACTTCCTAAAAAACCTTGGGGAATCGTTTGTAAATAATTTAGAGGATTAATTCCTGCATCTAATACTGTAGAGGTAAATAATGATATTTGATTCAATGAAAAATTTTCATCTAATAAAAAATAAATAATAGCCCATCTATTTGCATTTATATGATTGCTATTAGATAATATAAATTCCTTTAGTTTTTTATCCATTCTTTTTAATATCTCCAGTTCTACAGTGAACAGTATAATTACTGGTATCTCTATCCTAGTTAGATCCTTTCTTTATTCTATTCTATTGAGTTTTAACATCTTTAAAATATATGTCTTTTAGGTTGATATATTTTACAAGAGCATGTTTAAATTTACCTTATATCTACTGTACCATCTATACAATGAACTTCAAATGAACGAATGCCTAAATCCCATTCTAATTCAAGCATAATCTCTCCCCATTCTTCCTTAGTTCCATTATATATTAAAGTATAGATACTAGAAGTATTAAAAGCAGATTCATCTATACTTAATAATGAATTAGGTAGATATAATACTCCTATTGAGCTATTATGAATAGCATTTTTTATTATATATTTTACCCCTTCAGGTATTTTAAAATCCTCAAAATCAGCTCCTTCTAAAAAATAAGAAGGCACTCTATCAAAGTTTAATAGAGGATTGATGCCTGAATCTAATAATACTTTATTAATTTCTCCTTTCACCTTATAATAGATATCAGGTTTATTTAATTCTTCATAGAAAGGCTTCCAATCTTCTCTATTTATAAGGGAACTATTATTTTTAATAAATTCTTTAGTTAAAGGATACATTAATTCAACTCCATTCCATCGGTATATTTAGATTATTTTTTAACCTAAATTACCTTTAATATTTTTTATTTTTACTTCCCCATCAATACATTTAATAACAGTATTATTATGAGGGAACCAAATAGAATCCGAAAAGGTTTTAAGAAAATCTTCCTTTTTACCTCTATATTCTATTGTGTCTAAATGAAGGCAATTTAAAAATGCATAAGTATCTATTCTTTTTACAGTGTCAGGGATAGATATATTATTTAATAATGTAGAGGAAAATGCAAAAGGCCCTATTTCTACTATCCCATCTGGAACATAAAAATTTTTAATATCTTGAGAGGTATAAAAAGAATTTGGGATATAATCTAATCCTGTAAGAGGATTTAATCCTGCTTCATACATTAGGGCTGTAAATTCTCCAGTTATTATATAGAAGTTAGTATTTAATGATTCATAAATTTTCCCCCAATTATTGAGATTAATATCTTCTTCATGTTCCTTTATAAATCTTTTCATTGGATTAGTGATTCTCATTTTCAATAACTCCGTCTTTACATTCTATTTGTTGAGCTGCCTCTAATAAATAACTCGAGTCCCAGCCCTTTATTGCATAAAATTCATCTTTAGTTCCATTATAAGTAACTTTATTAATTTCGGAAAATAAAAAAGCATGATCTAAAATTTCAATTAAAGAATGGGGTAAATGAAGTTCATTTATTTGAGATCCAAAAAAACTATCTACTCCTATAGTATATATTCCCTCAGGTAAATCTACTTTATCTAAAGTAAGGTAAATAGCAAAATTCCTAGGAATATCTGTGAAATAAAGTATAGGATTTATTCCAGCATCTAGAAGAACTTGAGTAAAAGCAGATATAGTTCTTAATGAAGTATAATTCTTATTTAAATACATATAAAGATCTTCAAATTTGTTTAGATTAATTTCTTCTTCATGTATTTTTATAAATTTAAATATTCTTTTTTTAATAGTGATTTCTATACTCATTTAAATTTTATATCCTTATGTCTATTATTTTATAAGTTAAGTTTGATAAGAGTTAAGCAGAGTACCCAAAATAAATGACCGCAAGAGATTTTCCGCCTCTACTTTCAATAAGTGTAGAAGCCGTGTTGTGAGTACCGCCACCCCCAGCGCCATACCCAGGTTGAGTTAAAGCTGCCCCGCGCGTTCCGCCATCTCCTCCATTAGATAGAGCCGAAGCGCCCCCGCCGCCTCCAATGCCAGAACCACTACTTCCTCCAGTTTTTTTTGCTATAGTAAAACCACATCTAATATCATCATAAAGGGGCATCGGGTTTTCCTCAAAATCTTTCCCCGCAAAATTCATGCCCGCACCGCTAACACCATTAGCATAGAGACCCCCGCTTAAACCCCACTGATAGGTAGAAAACTTTCCACCCTTTCCGCCACTTCCAATTGTTCTGCCAACTTCACCTCCACCACAATTAATATTAGACAAACTTATACCATGAGGCGATTGAATTGCGGCGCCTCCTCCTCTTCTATTGGTTGCCCCCGATTGGCCCAAAATAAGCTCGAAGTCGCTAACGGGAGATATGAACAAAGCGCAAGCACCAGACCCGCCACCACCACCTAAAGAACCTGCTTTACTACCACCACCTGCACCAGCACCCTGTAAAAATATTGCTATTCTTTGAGGAACTATTCCCCTATAAAAAACACTTTTAGGAAATTGATTAACATGATCTACATACCATCCATCAAGGTTTCGTGTTATACGTAAAGTTTTAGATACAGAATCATTGCCTTCAAACCAACCATAAACAATATTGCTGTTATCTAAAATAGATTTATTAGGATATAAAGCCGTTGGAAATGTTCCAATTTGAGGAAACTTAACAATAACATTATCTCCTTGTTTGTAATCCGTAGTAATAGTCTTAACCACATCGTAAGTAGCCGCAGGCACAAAGGGGACTGAAATTGGACGGCCATTAACTTTTATGTTCTTAAATTCGCGCTTACCCTCTCTCCATGAGGAATCACTTTCGCACAAATCTGCTAAATCCCATTTTGCAGGTTCATTACTATAATCTTTTATTCCTGGAAACGCACCATATTGATAAAATTTACCAGAAGGTATAGCCATATTAATCTCCCTCCTTTATGTAATCTCCATCTACACAATGAACCGTGTATTTAGGGCCATATGATTCTTGTCTTTTTGATTCTAGATCAGCCCATTGATCTACATAACCATTAAAATAAATATTTTCTAAGTGAGAACATTTATAGAATGCATCATCCCCGATACTCTTTACACTGTTCGGTATCTTTATGCTTGTTAATTTACTGCAATTGTTGAACGCGTAACTTCCGATACTCGTTACGTTATTACCTATCGTTATGCTAATTAAGTTAATGCAATCGTGGAACGCTCTATGCCCGATACTCGTCACGCTATCAGGTATCTTTATGCTTGTTAAACTAATGCAATGAGAGAATGCTTCCTTTTCTATATTAGTTACACTATCAGGCATATTTACGCTTGTTAAATCAATACAATTATAGAACGCGTAATCTCCGATACTCGTCACACTATTGGGTATCGTTATGCTTGTTAAACTAATGCAACCGGAGAACGCGTATTCACCTATTTTCTTAATATTATTAGGGATATCAAATTTAGAAATATTTGTATATGCTAGATAGAATTTAGGAATATAATCTAAATAATCTAGAGGGTTTATATCAGCAGATAGTAAGATGAGTGTGAGCTTTCCAATATCTGAAAAGTTTAATTTATCATTTGCCTTTGCATAGAGCATTTCCCAATCATTATTATTTATCATGTCTTTATGTTTATTTATAAAAGTTGAAATATTCTTATTCATTTTTTAATTCCTTATTTTAAGATCTCCATCAATACATTGAATGGTTTTAACCCTACTAAATGCTTCCCAATCTTCCCCCTTCTTTATAGTATCCCATTGAGATTTTGTGCCATTATATGTAATTTTAGATAGCTTATAACAATGGCCAAATGCAAAAGCTTCAATATTTTTTTTTACACCACTTCCTATTATTACATTTTCTAAACTCATGCATGCATAAAAGACTGATTCTCCGATAGAAATTACACTATTAGGAATAATTATGTTGGTCAATTTCAAACAGTTAAAAAATGCATAATTATCTATTCTTATTATATTATTTGGAAGTTGAAATTCCTCAACATCGGTATACCTCAAATAACGTTCAGGGATATAATCTATATAGTCTAGAGGGTCTATACTCGACTCTAATAAAATTTGAGTTAATTTTCCAACGTGCATATAAAATTCCGAATCATCATTTGCATCTTTATAGATCTTTTCCCATTCGTTGTTATTTATTAAATTTTCATGAGCTTTAATAAAGTTTAAAATATTTTTATTCATTTCTTTAATTCCTGAATTTCTTCTTTAAGTTTTTTTACTTCTTCTATAAGTAAATATACTAATTTAGTTTCTTTAATAGATAATATTCCTTCTTCATTTTCATCTACTAATTCAGGATATACTTCTTTTAACTCCTGAGCTATAAATCCTATAGCATGTTTACCTGATTCTTTCCAATCATATTCACGTACAGGAATATCTAATATAGAATCATGGTAAGTTAAAGGTTTAATATTAGTTTTAAGACGAGCATCAGATTGAGCATTAAAGGATTGAGCTGTGATTTCACCATTAGTATTTAAGATAATTTTATCTCCACAAGTAATATTGCCATTGGAATTAATCACACCACACCAAATTGGAGCACGATCGTTACTAGCTCCAAGAGTGCCATATAAATGCCCTCTTATAAGGGCACCATTTATACCTTCTTCAGCAGAAATAGATGTGCAATAAATAGGTTTCCTAGTAGATATATTTCCTATTTGCCCAATGATAGTTCCAGAACAATTTATATTAACGCAATTTATGTTGCTATTTATATTTATAGGATCCCCAAAAGAGCTAATGCTTTCATCTTTAAAAAATATCTTCTCAATAATTATTCCAACATTAGATTTTAAGCTTAAACCCCCTGTGCTTGTATCAGTAATATTGAGAGTAGTATTACCACTAGACGCACTATAAATTTCAGATAAAGTTAAGCTATCTCCATATTTAAATGGTAAAGAGGTATTGCTTCCATCTTCTAAAGACTTAAATTTATAAGAATCTCCTGCAATAAATTTAATGTCTCCATAACTAGTCTTTAAAAGAATATTATCCTGACTGTATATATGTAAATATTTTTTAGGAGGATCTTTATCTTCATTATGTTTAATGAAAAATTCCCCATTTTGAGTTGATCCTGATATAGAAGAATCGTCAGCAGCCCATCCATGTAATTCCCTTACACAAATGGGTTGAGCATTAAAAGACTTATTATTATTACCTACTGTAATATAATTTTTATCTTTATTATATAAGAGTTGGCCATCTAAGAGCTTGTCTTCATAATTAGCTACTATAGTATCATTGTTTCCTCTTAATATTTGAATAGATTGCTTATTATTTTTATTTGAGTTTTCTATGTAAGACATCTATGTTTGTCTCCTTACATTACAATTTTTTTACTTTATATGTCCATCAGTAGCATACATATTTCTAATACTGGCACCTTCATCCCAATAAGCACTTTTATATATCTTATCCCATTGAGTTTTGGTACCTAAATAGCGTAATTCATCTATTTCAGCACCTTCAAAAGCTGATTCATCTATCTTAACAACTGAAGTAGGGATAGTTAAAAATCTAATATTATTAGGGATAGCATCTACATCTATTTCTTTTATATTGCTAGGAATTACATATTCCTCTTCATCCTCAGGAATATAACCATAAATAAGTTTAGTCATATAAGGGCGCCACTCTATATTGGCCTTATCTAAAATATTAACTAATTCTCTAAGGTCTTCTAATTGTAAATTAGATTCAACAAAAAAGAACTCATCCCATTTATTATTATTAATAAGATCAGCATTTTCTTTTATATAATTTTTATAAAAATTATTCATTCTAATTTCTCCATTATTTTAATGAAATAATTCCATCAGTGCATTCTATTTCTTTTATAGAGGACTTAAAGCTCCATTGAGAGGATTTCTGTATATTTTCCCATTCAGCTCTTGTACCCTTATATCTTAAAAGTTTTAAATAGGGGCAACCGGAAAACGCACCCCATCCGATACTCGTTACACTAGAAGGTATAGTTATGCCTGTTAAACTACTGCAATCATTGAACGCATGACTGCCGATACTCGTTACGCTATCCGGTATCTCTATGCTCGTTAAACTAATGCAATTAGAGAACGCACTACTTCCGATACTTGTTACGCTATTAGGTATAGTGATGCTCGTTAAGTTAGTGCAATCAGAGAACGTTCTATATCTAATATTCTTTACGCTATTAGGAATAATTATACTAGTTAAACTTCTGCAATTAGAGAACGCATAATCTCCGATGCTTTTTATATTTTCAGGGATCTGAGTAATATTAATTTGGGATCCCTCCGCAAAATATTCTGGAATTTCATTCATATATGGTAATGGGTTTATACCTGCTTCTAATAATATTGAAGTAAGATCTCCAAGGAATGTAGTTGGAATATGATCATAAACTTTATCCCACTCATTATTATTTATTTCTTCTTCGTGTTTTATTATAAAATCTTTAAGCTCTTTATTCATTTACTCTTATATCCTTAATCTTTTATAATTACATCACCATCAGTGCATATAATCTTTTTTATAGAAGAATTATAATCCCAATTATTATATTTACTTATATTATTCCATTGTTTCTTAGTTCCCGCATAAGTAAGTTGAGTTAAATTATTACAACTGTTGAATGCTCCCCCCTTAATTCGGGCTATACTGGAGGGAATAATTATATTTGTAAGATTATTACAATTATAAAAAGCCATATTTCCAATAGAAGATATATTATTGCCTATAGCTATGTTTTTTAAATTTTTACAATTAAAAAACATGTGGTTCTCTATGTCAGTTAAATTACTACCTAATACTACTTCTGTTAAATTAATACATTCATAGCACATACAAGCTTCAATATATTCTACACTATCAGGTATAGCTATACTTGTTAAACTACTACATCTAGCGAATTCATATTCTCCTATATATTTTACACTATCTGGTATGGTTATATCTGTTAAATTTTTACAACCCTCAAACACCCTGTCTCCCATAGATATAACTCCACCTGATATAATTACCTTTACCAATTTATCACAGTCTTGAAATGAATTATTACCTATACTTGTTATGTTATCTGGAATAATAATTGATTCAATAGAAGTTCCAGTAGCATAATGTGGGGGGATTTTAGACATATATGGTAAAGGGTCTATATTAGTATGAAGTAATAATTTAGTAAATTCACTGATATTGTGCCATGGGTTTTCAATCACTGTTAAAAGATGGTATAATTTAGACCAGTTATTATTATCTATATCTTCACTGTGATCTAATATAAATTTTTTTAGGATATTATTCATTTACGCTAGTATCTTCTCCATCTTCTATAATTATATCTCCATCTTTACAATGAATTTTTTCCATAAATTCCCAGTAAATAGGCCTATCAATTTTTTTCCAATCTTCTATAGTACCTTCATAGTTTAATTCAGAAATAGTTGAACTATCAAAAGCAGTAGGTCTAATTTTCTTTATAGATTTAGGAAGAGTTATTTCTTCAATGCTAGGTGGAATAGAATCTACACCTATCTTTTGAATATTATCTGGAATAGTATATTTAGATACATTATTATGGATGAATCCTTTTCTCATATAGGTGACAAAAGGCCTCCATAAAACCCCAGCAGCATCTAAAGTTTCAGCTAGCTGGAAGGAAAAATCTGGGGAATTTCCATTAAAGAAATTATCCCAGTTATTATTATTAATATCTTCCTCATGCTCTAATATATAATTTTTAATTAATGGATACATTAAACATATTCTCCATGTAAGAAATTAAGCTTCTGCAATCTTTTAAGGCTGATAAAGGATCTTCTATTTCCATAGCTTGAGTAATATCTTTACTATTTATAAATTTATCTATGATAGCATATATTTTTTTAGGATTATATTCTATTCTAGTTATATTGCAATTTACTTCTTTAGGTAAGCTTTCAAAATCAACAAGTAAGGGCCCATAGGTAAATATAGTAGATTCTCCCATTACTGTTTTTATTATTAAAATAGAATATTGTCCAGTATCAGTAAATGTCTTTATACAGCAATTTCCTATATCATCTATTTCTAGATTAGCATTAATAACTATTTCTTTAAAATAGGAGAAATTTGTCATTTTTTATCTATCTCTATTTCCATTGAGGAGAGTTTAACTTCTCCTTTTTGTACCTTCTCCATAAAATCTGCTGCTTCTTTAATTTGGGTAAGTTCTTTAGATTCAGAAATTTCTTTATCTACAATTTTTCTCTTAATATCAAGAGAATCTAGATACATTCCTAAAATTTGATCTTTCTCTTCTTCAGTTGCTTTATCCCAATTCTCATCTAATTCTAAACCTACATCACTAAGAAGAAGTCCATCTAGGTGATCTAACTGTTCTTGAAATGTAAATGCAGCTAATCCTACTAATTTTTGAGACATTATTTTTCCTAATGGGGTTTGATATACTACATCTATAGAGGGATGTCTAACTCTTAAGAATTCTTTGCCTGGGATACTATCACATTTTTCTCTATCTACAGTTAATCCTTTTACATTAGTAATAATAGGATTGATAAATGTTTTTATATCTCCCTTAAAATTGATGCAAAATATTCTTTTGAAATAACCTATTTGAGGAGCTGCTAATGCTATTAAATTATTTTCTCTAATAATAGATTTAAGCTCTACTATTTTATCTCTAAAATCATTTGCTTCTTTTCTAATGTCTACTTCATCTGATCTAGTGCTTAATTGCTCTAAATCTTTCAATATCTCAGCCATTTTAAACCTCCTTATAGCTCTGATATTACTAATTTATATGTACCTGAAACTAGATTTGATATTAAATTTAATTGATATTCATTTTCATATCTATATGTAACAGATATAGCTTCATTAGATATTATTTCATTTGATTCCATATAATTTAATAAATTATCTGATGTTAAATCTTCAAATCTGGAATATATTTTTCCAAACATTTCATCGTTTGGAATATCTATTATATAGGAACCATCTTGGCTGAATGTGCCTTCAATGTTTATTCCTAATTCTTTTGCTAATTGAATTTCATCCATATATATATATTTACCTATACATTATTATTTAGCTAAAATTTTGTTTTTAAGTTTTTTAATACTAGATTGTTTTCATTTAGGGTTGATTCTATAGAGTTTGAGGGGGAGAGAGATTTTAGAAATTTTTGGTTTCTATTTTCATACCCTGAATGTTTTTTCTTCCTAACAGGTTTATTCATTAAATAAATTATATAAGAGATTCTCTCGTAATTAGTTTTGAGAGGTTCTATTGTAGATTTCATTTGATCTAATTGTTCTGGAGATACAAGACCTTCCATACATTCCTTTTCTAGATCTTTCAGTTCCTCTCTCATTTCTATATAATCTTTTTGAATTTGTTTATAATATTCTATTACGTCTTTATGTGCCATGAAAATTTATTTACCTCCACATTTACATATACAGAAAAGAATAGGAGAGATAGTTATTAAAGCTACCTCTCCTTCATTTAATTAATTCTCCTCAAGCCCGTAAAATAGAGGAGATGGGATATATTTTATTTTAGATTCATCAGTAGGGGCTTTTATATTATTATAAGATTCATATTCAGGGAAAGGATCAAAAGAGGTACATCTTACAATATTGTCTTTTATTAATCTTTTTATTATGTGTTTATAACCTCTATCAGATAAAGGTTTTCTATTATTGGGGAAAAATACCAACATTCCATCATTTCTTAAACCACAAGAAACCTTACAGCCTACATATGGGGTAAAAAGATATCCTTGAAAATCGGTTGCTACTAAATAGAGACAATTTTCTCTTACCCATTCTATGATACTATCTGTTAGATGAAATTCCCACATTAATTATAGCCCAAATATATTCTTAAATAGATTTAAAAGATTTGAAAAATCACCTTCTACAGAATTATCTTTTTCATATTCTTTACGAATTTTAAGATATTCATCTTGAGCTTTTTCAAATTTTTCTGCAGCTACTTTAATAGCTTCTTTATATTCATCAGTGGCTTTATTAAAATCTTCTTTAGCCTTTTTTAATACAGACTCTTTGGCTTCTTTCTCCGCCTTTGAATCTGCAAAAGCTTTATCCGCTTTCTTTGCTTCCTCAATACTCTCATAAATGCACCCATCATCAGCTACA
>ENA-OOYP01000158-OOYP01000158.1-human-gut-metagenome-genome-assembly--contig:-NODE-158-length-11764-cov-7.076010_pt1 | contig 11764 bp, 11 predicted proteins | sample MGYA00241705_ERZ501382 | MGnify/ENA primary metagenome ERZ501382 (study PRJEB25962, sample SAMEA2042741) | human gut metagenome | biome: human gut; feature: human-associated habitat; material: faeces...
AATACGTAGAGTGTGAAGAAACGGTTGATCCAGGACTGTCGGCTGTAGCTCTACCTTCCGGAAAGTTAGGGATGAGCAGCTTGTGGTTCACCTTCTTTGCCAGTTCTGGCGAGATGCCTTTTCCTTCGTTTCCCATCACGATAAGTCCACGGTTTTCGAGCTTTTGCTGATAGATGTTGTCGCCGTCCAACAGGGTGCCGTAAACGGGAACGTCGGCTGGAAGTGATTCTACCAGTCCCAGCAGGTCGCCGTATTCTACCTTTACTCTTGCTATGCTGCCCATCGTAGCCTGAACCACCTTCGGATTGTATACGTCGGCAGTATCCTGACTGCAGTAGATATGGGTGATGCCAAACCAGTCGGCGATGCGGATGATGGTGCCCAGGTTGCCTGGGTCCTGAACGCCGTCGAGCGCCAGACTCAGTTCGCTGGTATTAATAGAGTAATCTCCTGATGTTGCCTGTCTGAATACGGCAAGCACCTGTTGCGGATGTTGCAGGAAACTTACCTTCTTCAGTTCTTCATCAGTAACCTCTATCACTTCGGTTTCAGCCCCGAAGTGTTTGCCCCGGAGCCATTCGCCGGTAGCCACAATCAGGTCGGCAGGTTGCAGAGCGAGCAGATCGTCTACCACCTTGAAACCTTCTGCCACGAACTTTCCTTCTTTATTTCTGTTCTTCTTCAGTTCGAGCGAACGTATGTACTTTATTTTATTCTTGCTAATCATTTATTTTTTGTCTATATGTGTGCAAAGGTAACATAAAATATAGACATTTCAAAATAAAAAGTGCTAAATATTTTGTATTTAATTTGTTTTGCATTATCTTTGCATATCAAAAACGATAGATATTTTGAAAATACAGAAGATTTCATTACTTGCCTTGCCGCTGCTCATAGCATCTTGTTCTTCAAGCAAAATGGTGCCGGAAGGGGAGTATATATTAAATAAGGTAGAAGTGAAGAGCGACTCGGCAGGGTATAATGCCGGGGCGCTCAAGCAGTATGTGCGCCAGAAAGAGAAGCCGAAACTCTTCTCGCTCTTCAAGAATCCTTTCAGCAAGAAGCCTGTCATCTACGATACTTTGCAGGCGCGGCTCTCCTGTCAGGATCTGCTTACTGCCATGCAGAACCAGGGCTTCATGCATGCCGGGGTGTCGCTCTATACCACCAAGAAAGGAAAGAAACTGGATGCTGCCTATCTGTTGCATCCCGGAGAACCTTTTATGATAGGTAAGGTGAAATATGAAGTGGAAGATGAACATATCCAGCAACTTCTGCATCTCGATAACCCCGATAATCAGCAGATTAAGCCGGGAATGAGATTTACGGTAGAAACATTGGATAATGAGCGCAGGCGTATCTCCAGCCTTCTGACCAATGATGGCTATTTCCGCTTTCATAAAGATTTTATCCAGTTTTCTGCCGATACGATTGCGGGACAGAAGGATATCGCCCTAACGCTCCACCTGATGAAGTATAAGGCAAACAGTAATGCTCCTGAGGTTGATCATCCCCGATATGAAATCAGGAACATCAACTATCTGAGTAATGACAGCGACCGAATCCATCTGCGCCATCAGGTTTTGCTCAATGCCACTGCCCTCAGAGAAGGCCATCCCTACAGTGCCGCCGCCTTGCAGCGCACCTATAACAACTTTGCCCGTCTGCAGGCGGTGAAGTATACCAACATCAGTTTCTCTGAAGTTCCTGACAGCAACCAGGTTACGGAGAACGGAATGGAGAGGGACAGCATCAGCCGGCAGATGGATTGCAATATCCAGATCAGTACCAACAAGCCTTCTACCATTGCCTTCCAGCCGGAGGGAACCAATACGGCGGGCGACTTGGGAGCTGCTGCATCGCTCACTTATACCAACCGAAATCTCTTCAGAGGTAGTGAGCAGCTGAGCATCGAACTTCGTGGAGCTTACGAGGCTATTACCGGTCTGGAGGGGTATCAGGACCAGAACTATACTGAATATTCTGTTGAAGGCAAACTGGTTTTCCCTCGTTTCTTGGCGCCTTTCCTTTCAAGAAATTTCAGAAGAAGACAGACGGCAAACAGCGAGTTGTCGGCAAGTTGGAATCTTCAGAACCGTCCGGAGTTTCATCGTCGCGTATTCTCTACTGCCTGGCGTTATCGCTGGACAGAACCGCGTCATCATCTGGCCTGGCGTTTCGACCTGCTCGATCTCAACTATGTGTATATGCCATGGATATCCGAGACATTCAAGAGAGACTATCTCGATAATGCAGAAAACAGAAATGCCATCCTCCGCTACAATTACGAAGACCTGTTTATCATGAAGATGGGTTTCGGTTTGAGTTATAGCGATGGGGTAGATGCTGTGCGAGTGAATGTAGAGAGTTCGGGCAATCTGCTGAGCGGTGTTTCCAAGACATTCGGTTTCAAGGTGAACAGCCAGGGGCAGCGTACATTATTTAATATAGCTTATGCCCAGTATGCCAAGTTTGATGTAGATTATACCCATCTGATGCAGTTTGATAAGCGCAATGCTCTGGCGCTGCATGCGGGCATCGGTGTGGCTTATCCTTACGGCAACAGTACGGTGCTACCTTTCGAAAAGCGTTATTTCTCAGGTGGTGCCAACTCGGTAAGAGGTTGGGGCGTAAGAGAATTAGGTCCGGGCAAGTTTAAGGGAACTGACGGCAGAATAGATTTCATCAACCAGACGGGTGATGTGAAGCTCGACTTGAATGCCGAATATCGCACTTCGCTCTTCTGGAAGTTTGAGGGTGCAGCGTTTATCGATGCCGGTAATATCTGGACACTTCGCAATTATCAGGATCAGCCTGGTGGCCAGTTCAAGATAGATGAATTCTACAAACAGATAGCTGTAGCCTATGGCTTAGGTCTCAGGTTGAATTTCGATTACTTCATCCTCCGTCTGGATATGGGTATGAAGGCAATCAATCCAGCTTACGGAACGAAGGAAGAGCATTGGGCGATTATCCACCCGAAACTAGACCGCGATTTCGCCTTCCATTTCGCTGTTGGTCTGCCGTTCTAAATGCAGCTAATAGTTTATAGTTAACAGTTTATAGCCAGGAGTTTCTGTAGGACATCTTTTTGATTATGATGCCCCTCAGAAACTCCTTACTTTTTTCAAGGCAATTTATCCAGCTTAATCTTCCAGAGCCCCTTTTCCATACACATCGGCAGTTGGAAATCGGCCTGTTCTATGAGCTGCGGATCCTGCCCGATGCTGTCCATCTGCAGAAAATTATGAACCGTAAGGGTAATGGTGGCACTTGTTTCATCGTCACCGAAATCAATATCCGTAATCTCGATGCTGGCATCCTCCGGTTTCTGGCGCAGCAGTTCCACGTCGGTCTCGTTCACATTACTTGCAGCATAGCGCAGCCAGCGCTCCGATTCCTTGGTGCAATACTTCACGGCTTTCGGGAAATGCCAGTTGAAATAATAGTTGGCAAACGAATCAACATCAGCCTTCAGCTGGTCCTCGCTGCCTTCGTGAGGTTCACATCCCGAAAGGCTGAATATACTTGCGGTCATGCATGCCACAGCTATGCATAAACCTATCATCGACTTCTTTATCATGATTCTCAAATCTTAAAAATTCTATTTTTTTGCGATATTTCGGCACAAAGATAGTAAAAAACTTTGTAATAAGAATCTTTTTTGCTAACTTTGCATGGAAAATAACAATTAAAATGCTGAAATTTATATCCTTTGGCAGTGGAAGTAGTGGCAATTGCTATTATCTTTACACTGATACGGATTCGATACTGATAGACGTAGGAGTAGGAATAAGAATATTAAAGAAGCATTTCCATAACTATGGACTTCGCTTCGAGGATGTGCGTCACGTCCTCATCACCCATGACCACGCCGACCATGTAAAGTCGGTGGGGAGTCTGAGTACTGACTATCATCTACCGGTATATACGACCCGTAAAGTACATCAAGGCATCGAGCGCAACTATTGTGTTCGAAAGAAGATAGAGCCTAACCATGCTCATGTGATAGAGAAGAACGTAACTTTTACACTGGGCGAGTTTAAGATTACCCCGTTCGGCGTACCCCATGACAGTACCGACAATGTTGGCTATTTCGTGGAGTGCGGAGGTGTGAACTTCTGCCTCATCACCGATGTGGGGCATATTACTGAAGAGATGCACGACTTTATCGGCCGTGCCAACTATCTTGTGCTTGAGGCGAACCATAGTGTAGAGATGCTTCAGCAGGGTCATTATCCCCAGTATCTGAAGGAGCGCATTCTGGGAGATAACGGTCATCTGAGCAACGACGATTGTGGCGAGGCTCTTGCCAATTATGCTACACCGGAGCTTCATCACGTCTGGCTCTGTCATCTCAGCGAGGAGAACAACCATCCTGAGCTGGCACGCAAAACCGTGGAGCAGATCCTGCGCAGCAAAGGTATCATAGCCGGCAAGGATTTCCAGCTGGAAGTATTGAAGCGCAAGACGCCGAGCGAAATCTATAAGCTGGTGTAGGGCAGGTGTAAAACTAAAAAGGTAGCCGGATAAGGAGTTATATTGAGTTAACTCCTTATCCGGCTATTTCATGAATACGAAATAAACGGCTGCAATCAGGCAGCAGAAGGCTGCGAAATGATTCCAGTGCAATCCCTGTCCCTGGAAGAGAATATTGGCGATGATGGCGAAGACGATAAGCGATACGCATTCCTGTATCACCTTGAGCTGGACCAGATTAAACGGTCCGCCATTATCCACGAAACCGATGCGGTTGGCTGGTACCTGACAGCAATATTCGAAGAAGGCGATGGCCCAACTGAAGGCGATGACACCGATAAGAGGCCAGTTGCTGCTCACGCCCGTTTGTTGCAACTTGAGGTGTCCGTACCAAGCCAGCGTCATGAAGATGTTGCTCAGCACCAATAATAATATAGTATACAATCCGTTCATAATCTTATTTTTTTGCGGGTGCAAAGGTAATATATTTTTTTAAACCCTCCAAATTTCAGGGAAGTTTCATTTCGTTTTTGTTTTGATATGGCTGTTTTTGGCAGATAAATCTCCGATGTTCTGATATTTATCTCCGAAAGATAAGTGTGCTGTTTGCGTATGGCCAGTCGGCTGTTTGGGGCGAACAGCCAACTAGCGGAATAGAGAACAGTCGGCTGTTCCTATAAGACAGTCATCTCAGACGGGGAAACCAGATTTCCCAATCCTATCAATATGATTTATGTTTAGCATTCTGCAAAAATCTCTTCACTCTTCACCTTTCCTCCCAAATCCCCTGTGTTTATCGGCATTTCGGGAGGTGAAGAGTCATCAGCAACTCTTCACCCGCTCTTCACCACTCTTCACCTGGACTCAAAATCGATAGGAAGATGTGTATCCTCCTTTATGCGTTGATGTGTAGAAGTATATGGGTGAAGAGTGAAGAGTATTTCCGTGTTTGCTTCCACATAATATTTATCGGTCAGGATTATGATATGACAACCCATTTGCCTGATTTCTGCGAGCCTTCTCTGCGGATGATATGATCTTCCTGCATCTTCTTGAGATGCTTAAGGATGGCACTTCTATTGATGTTCAGAGTGTTAGCAATCTCTCGAGAAGTGATATTTCCATTGCTGGCGATAAGGTGCAAAATGGCATTTCTCGTTTCTGGACCACCTTTCTGGACCACCTCTTTTTTCCTTTTTGTCCTCTTCTTCATTCTGTAAAGATACGACGAATATTTTGATTTCGCAAGAAAAAATGGGGGATAATATAAAAAAGATGGCGAATCTTTTTGTTATCTCTGATTTTTGCAGTATCTTTGCAGAAGCAAAGCTGCACTCGGCAATTTGAAAGCAAGCTTTCATTGCGCTCGTTTGCATTTACTTTGCATTCGGATTGATTCGCCCTAGGGTGATGACGTCTGTTTTTTGTGGGTTAAAATAATAGCGTTTGCTGTTTATTCGATAATAATGTTCCTGAAGTTTGGCCGCGGAAGAACATGTGCAACAGAATAAATAAGTAAGCGTCCGCTATAGCGTGGACGTAAAACTTATCTGTTGCATATAGGTTAGGCCAAACACCTTGGAACGTTGGATAAGTGGATCGTCCACGTTTCTGCGTTCTAATGGGGATGAGGCTGGTCTTGATGTGCATCAGGGTTGGCTTTGTTGCTATGGATAAGGGTGTTTGGCTGTAGCTTTTATTTTCTGAATACTATCAAAAAGACTATTTTTGCAAAATCATTATGAAGGGTGATGCTCACAAGGGTAGAATAATATGTAGTAACTGCATAGCAAATGTGTCGCTAGGCAAATGTCAAGTGAAGATGTCTACGCTTTGTTATTGCAGGAAAAAGAACTTATAAACGTTTTAAATTAAGTTTGCAGGACATCCAAACTTGTTGTTGTAATCAATTATGAAGAGAACATTACTTGTTTCTGCATTTGCAGTCATGGCTTTGGCTGCTAGTGCACAGATTTCTGAAGTAACTAAGGTGAAAGGTGATGGATTTGATTTCATCCCTAAAGGGCTTACTACTACAGGTGTTATTACTCCTTATTCAACTATCGGAGTTGAAAATAATAGTAGCAACCAAACACCTGAGTTTACTGTTTATGATGCTTCTTTTAATGTGGAGAAAACTTTTCAGTATGACCCTAGGGTATTCAAAAGCAATTTGGTACCAATGAAAGCATTAGCTGATCAGACTGCATTTCCTGCAACTTCTCATTGCTCAGTTCGCCAGATTCCCAAAGTTTATCTAATTCTTGCTGCAAACGCTCGTTCATGAACTTTATTTGTGTTGCCATAATTGTTAATTTTAAATATTTTATGTGCAAAGATACAGATATTTGCTAATACTCCAAAGATTTTAAGAAGAAAAATTAATACAGGGTGTTTTTTTATCCAACTTAATCCGTATAATCTATTAATTTTCAGCGTTCTCTGCCATTTTCTTGTAGATTTTCTTGCAAGTTCCAATCTTTCTTCGTATTTTTGCACCAATAAGTAACGTGGAACTTTAAAAGCGAAAGAAATATGGAGGAAAAGAAATATCATATCGATGAATCGAAGATAGCCGGGGATAAGGTTTGTGAGCCATCGCCTGTTTATGCATCTGTTGCATCAGAGTCTGTATCTCATCACATGATAGATTCTGGGATAGAGCAGAAAGATGAAATTCCTGTTCTTAAAAATCATTTTAGTTATGAGGGGCTTCTGGATAGCCTCGATTATTGTGAAACCATTAAGGATGATCCTTCTAAATGGGAATCTGTTGATGCCTTTAACGAACGTTTGTATAAGGAATTCCCATGGCTGAAATAGTTGTTCACAAACTGTATGAAGAAAAGGAACGCCAGTATATTATCGATGCTTATGAGAATTTTGGTAAGAAAACAGCTCGAAGATGGAAAGAGGAACTGATGAAAATCCAGAACTTCCTGAGAAAATATCCTGAAGGTAAGCCTCCTTTTCTTGGTGCACCAAAGTTTAGCTATTTGCTTCGGGGTGCTAATTTTATGCGTAATTTCAAGTTGGTTTATTATTATGATGAATCCTTGGATGTGGTGCATATTGTTGACATTTGGGATATGAGACAGAATCCAAAAAGGTTCTCTGTCTCAAAATACAAGTGATTTTATATAACTTTAAAAGCGAAAGAAATATGGAGGAAAAGAAATATCATTCTTCTCTTTTCTGTCGATTCTTGAAAAAGTATTTGGTGAAGAGTGGTGAAGAGTGGGTGAAGAGCTTCAGAGAACTCTTCACCTCCGCCAACCGCCCTGTTTATCGGTATTCCGGAGGGCTTGGTGAAGAGTGAAGAGTATTTGCTGTGTCAGTTATTCATTTTAAAAAGGAGCAATATGATGGTACATCGAGATAAGATATTATGTTTTCTGGTTTTATTCTGCTGCTTCTTTGCACATACTCCTCTGCAAGCCCAGCAGCCACGCAAGAAGGTGGGACTGGTGTTGGGTGGAGGTGGTGCCAAGGGCGCGGCTGAAGTAGGTGTGCTCAAGGTGCTGGAAGAGGCTGATATTCCTGTAGATTATATTGCCGGAACCAGTATCGGTGCCATCGTGGGCGGACTCTATGCCATCGGCTATGATGCTGCTGATATCGACAGCCTCTACCGTAACCAGAACTGGCTTTTCCTTTTGAGCGACCAGGTGAAACGCGAATCGGAGACTTTTCTTTCTAAAGAAGAAAGGGAGAAATATATCGTTCATATTCCTCTTTCCAAAGAGAGAAAGGTCTCGTTACCAACCGGTTATGTGAAGGGGCAGAATATCTTTAACCTTTTCTCTAAACTTACCGTGGGGTATCATCAGGTGGATGATTTCTCCAACCTACCCATCCCTTTCCGTTGCGTGGCGGTAGATCTGGTAGAAGGCAAGGAGGTCGTGTTTTCATCGGGCTCGTTGCCATTGGCGATGCGTGCCAGCATGTCGATACCGGGCGTGTTTGCTCCGGTAGAATGGAAAGGGAAGATGCTGGTGGATGGCGGCGCCTTGAACAATCTGCCGGTTGATGTGGCAAAGGAAATGGGAGCGGATGTGATTATCTGTGTAGATCTGAGTACCGGTTGGAAGAAGAAGGAAGAGCTGAAATCGGCTTCTTCTGTTGTTGAACAGCTCATAAGTATGATGGGGCAGAACAAATACAGGAAGAATATGGCTGAAGCCGATCTTTATATCAATCCTTCTCTGAAAGGTTATTCGGCAGCCAGTTTCCAATCTGAAGCCATTGATACGATGATACAGCGGGGAGAACAGGCTGCCCGCCAGAAATGGGATGAGCTGATGGCTCTGAGAAAGTATATCTATGCTGATGCTTGTGATTCTGCAGCCTCTGATGATACATTACAGGATAAACGCCTCAAACTGCAGAAACCTTCTCAGACGGAAGCTTATCATATAGGAAGCATCCGGATAGAAGGCATCAGCGGAGAGGAGGAAAAGTGGATTAGAAAGAAAATTGCTTTAAGGGAGAATTCGGAAGTCAGTCCTGAGGAGATAGATGGCACACTTGCCATGCTCAGGGGACTGAATATCTTTTCGCGTGTAGAATACAGACAGTCTAACGAGGAACCTTATGACCTGGTATTCATGCTGGAACCCAACGAATCGAGAAGAATCAGTGTAGGTGCACGTTTTGATACGCAGGATCTGGCGAGCGTCATTGCTCAGATATCCAATAACCAGCAGTTTTCTACCCGTCATCACTATGCCTTTACAGGACGCATTTCACGTAATCCCTATCTGGAAATGAAATATGCCTATGGCAACCTTTTCGGAGCGAAAATCGGCATTTCCTATCGTATGGCTCATTATGATTTCGACCTTTATGCGGACAAGCATAAGTTGGATGCCCTGGAGTTTCTTTCGCATTCTTTCGCTGGATTCTATACCCGCGATATCGGTAATTTCAGATTGAAATCGGGAGTGCAGTTTGATTATTATCATTATCATTCTGATATGTTCGAACGCGACGGAAGCATCCAGACACGTTCGTCAGACCATTTCCTGAACTACTTTGCATCTGTTGTGATGGATACTTACGACCGCCGCTATTTCCCGACCCGTGGCAGCCGCATTCAGGTTCAGGGCATTCTGCATACGGATGACGGAATACATTATGCTGATGGTAATCCTTTTGGTGAAGCTGCTTTTCAAGGAGAATGTGCCGTACGTCTCAATTCCAGATTCTATCTGCTTCCTAAGCTCAAGAGCCGCTTCTTGTTTGGCAGTTCCGTACCTGCCATTTATCAGAATTATGCAGGTGGAGTAGCTGACGGTTACTATCTGCCTTGGCAAGTGGCATGGGAGAGTGCGCAGCATGTTCATCTGCTGGAGCGCAATGTGGTGACAGGTCAGCTTGGTTTCCGCTATCGGGTGAAAGGAAAGTTCTATCTTACCGCTCTGGGAGAGTATGGCAAGGAAGCCCGCAAGTTTTCCCATATTCTCATCGGTGATGATTTGTGGGGAGGAGCCTTGAGAGCATCCTATGATTTCGTATTGGGTCCGGTAAGCATTCAGGCTAATTATTCTAGCTTGGGTAAGAATGTAGGATTCTATATCAATGCAGGATTCTTGTTCTGATTTCCTTAATTGCTGCCCATATAATAAATAATGTGGGGTTTCTCTTTGCCGAACAAGAATAAATCATTACCTTTGCAGCTGTTTAGAAAACATATAGAATGTATTTTGCAATCTTGAATTTTAGAATATAATAAATAAAAAGAGAGAATCAGATGAAACTGAGATTTTTGAAATTGATGCTGCTGCTCTTCATCCTGCCATTGCAGATGCTGGCGGCAGAACTGGGCGTGGCTGGTAAGCAACTGGCTGCTTTGCCTGGAGTAAGTAACGTGGAAACGCTGAAAAGTACGCAATTCCCGGAAAAGTATGTGTTCTTTATCAAGCAGCAGCTCGATGCCAAGGATGCATCCAAGGGCTATTTCGAACAGAGGGTGGTGCTCTGCCATAGAGGATTCGACCGTCCTACCGTGCTTGTGACGGAAGGATATAATGCCAACTATGCGCTGCGTGAAGGATATATTGAAGAACTTTCCAAACTCTTCGATACCAACATCATTACCGTAGAGTACCGTTATTTCGACAAGTCGATGCCTAGTCCTTGCAACTGGGATTATCTTACCGTTGAGAATTCGCTCTATGACCTGCATCATGTAAACCAGACCCTGCATGCGATGTACAAGGGAAAATGGATTGCTACCGGCATCAGCAAGGGCGGACAGACTACGATGTTCTACCGTTCTTACTTCCCTGATGATGTAGATATTTCTGTGCCATACGTAGCTCCGCTCAACAAGGGTGTGGAGGATGGACGACATGAGAAGTTCCTGCAATATCAGGTATCAACCAAGGAAAACCGACAGAAGGTGCTCGATTTCCAGTTGCTCCTCTTCAAGCGAAAGGCTGCGTTGCTGCCAATGTTCGAGAAATATTGCAATGATAAGAAATATGTATTCAATGCTCCGCTGGCAGAGATTTTTGATTACTCTGTATTCGAATACGCCTTTGCTTTCTGGCAGTGGGGAGAAGACATCAACAAGATTCCTGCAAGAGAGGCAGATGACAAGACGGTGTTTGATTACTGGATCAACATGTGTGAACCTGACTATTTCACCAACTATAATGCCACAGCCTCGTTTGATGTGCAGGCAGCCCGGGAGTTGGGTTATTACGGCTATTATACCAAACCATTCAAGAAATACCTCAGTATCAAGACTGCTAAGGGCTATCTGAAGAAACTGATGGTGCCAAAGGGGGCAGAAAACGTGAAGTTCTCGCCAGCACTCTATAATCATACGGTAGAGTTCCTGACCAGGAATGATCCGAAGATGGTTTATATTTATGGTGATATCGACCCATGGGGAGCTTCGGGCATTTACGGCTTGCCTTTCACCAAGAACAAGAAGAACCTGCATGTTTATATGTGTCATGGCGGTTCGCACAAAACTCGCATCTTGTCGTTCCCAGAGCCTACAAGACAGGAAATCATCAGTCTGATAGGTGGTTGGCTGAAGGAATAATGCTTCCATGAACCAATCATAATGGATAAAATGAAAGTTTTTATCAAAAAATATCCATAAAAGTTTGGTGGTTTCAGAAAAATGTATTACCTTTGCACTCGCTTTTGAAAACAAAGCTTTTAGCAGAGGCACCCTTAGCTCAGTTGGTAGAGCAACTGACTCTTAATCAGTGGGTCTAGGGTTCGAATCCCTAAGGGTGTACAAAAAACTCCGAAGAATCAATCTTGG
>ENA-OOYP01000164-OOYP01000164.1-human-gut-metagenome-genome-assembly--contig:-NODE-164-length-11615-cov-5.490571_pt1 | contig 11615 bp, 9 predicted proteins | sample MGYA00241705_ERZ501382 | MGnify/ENA primary metagenome ERZ501382 (study PRJEB25962, sample SAMEA2042741) | human gut metagenome | biome: human gut; feature: human-associated habitat; material: faeces...
CACTTATAAATAATGTTAAACTATAGTGTTGCGGAATTAAGGATATAAAGAAATTAGATGAAAGAATTTGTAATATCAGAAGTCAAGGCGGAAACCGCTGTACTCGTGGGTCTGATTACCAAGACACAGGACGAAGCCAAGACAAAAGAATATCTCGACGAGCTGGAATTTCTTGCCGATACTGCGGGGGCTATCACCGTAAAGCGATTCACGCAGAAGGTGGTTTCTCCTAACCAGACCACCTATGTGGGTAAGGGTAAACTCGAAGAAATCAAAGAATATATCAAAAACGAAGAAGAGGAAGATAGAGAAGTAGGTATGGTCATCTTTGATGATGAGCTTTCTGCCAAACAGATCCGTAACATCGAACAGGAACTGCAGGTGAAGATTCTGGACCGCACCTCACTCATCCTCGATATCTTCGCCATGCGTGCGCAAACCGCTGCGGCTAAAACCCAGGTAGAGTTGGCGCAATACCGCTATATGCTCCCTCGTCTGCAAAGGCTCTGGACTCACCTGGAACGTCAGGGTGGTGGTTCAGGATCTGGTGGCGGTAAGGGATCTGTTGGTCTGCGTGGACCGGGTGAGACCCAGCTCGAGATGGACCGCCGTATCATCCTCGGCAGAATGAGTCTCCTCAAAGAGCGACTGGCAGAAATCGACAAGCAGAAGACTACACAGCGAAAAAACAGAGGCAGAATGGTGCGCGTGGCACTGGTGGGCTATACCAACGTAGGTAAATCTACCATCATGAATCTGCTCAGCAAGAGCGAGGTGTTTGCAGAGAACAAACTCTTTGCCACCCTCGACACCACCGTACGCAAGGTGGTGGTAGACAACCTGCCGTTCCTCCTTGCCGATACCGTAGGATTCATCCGCAAATTGCCAACCGACCTGGTCGACTCATTCAAGAGTACCCTTGACGAGACACGCGAGGCCGACCTTCTTCTGCACGTAGTAGATATCTCACATCCCGACTTCGAAGAGCAGATCCAGGTAGTAGAGAATACGCTCAAGGAACTGGATTGCGCCGATAAGCCATCGATGATTATCTTCAACAAGATAGACAACTACTCATGGGTAGAAAAAGAGGAAGACGACCTCACACCGATGGAGAAAGAGAACATCCCGCTGGAAGACCTGAAGAAGACATGGATGGCAAAACTCAATGAGGACTGCCTCTTCATCTCGGCAAAGAACAAGGAGAACATCGACGAATTCCGCGAGATACTCTACAAGAAAGTAAGAGAGTTGCACGTACAGAAGTATCCATACAACGACTTCCTGTACCAGGATTATGAGTAAGAACATAAATATCAATAACAAGTAAGTTATGAATGATTACAGACCTTTAACCACCGAGGAAATCGAGGTGCTTAAACATAACGACTGCTGGGCCGAAGACTGGACCTCAGTCAATGTATCAGAAGATTTCAAGCCCAACTTCATGCACCGCGTGATGCTCTACGGCGAAATAAACATCGGATCCTTCAACAAGAACGTGGAGGTGAGCCAGGGCTTCGTAAAGCATTCGGGCATCAACAATGCCACCTTGCGCAATGTAACCATAGGCGACGACTGTCTGATAGAAAACGTAGGCAATTTCATCAACAACTATACCATTGGCGATGATTGCTACATCTCAAACATCTCGACCATGGAAACCACCGAGGGAGCTACTTACGGCGAAGGAAATCTTGTGAGCGTACTCAACGAGGTGGGCGAAGGCAACGTAATCCTCTTCAGCGATCTGAACAGCCAGCTGGCAGCCTTCATGGTGAAGCATTTCCCTGACAAGGAAATGAAGGAGAAGATTCGCCAGCTCATCAAGACCGACATCGACAACAAGATGCCGGAGCGGGGACAGATTGGCAATAATGTGAAGATCATCAATACCAAGGAGATTACCAACTGCGTAATCAATGATTACTGCGAAGTGAACGGTGCTTCCCGTCTGAGCGACTGTACGCTATTGGGCTCTGTTCATGGCAACGTATATATCGGCACAGGCGTTATTACAGAAAACAGCATCATCGCTGAAGGCGCCAGCGTCATCAACAGCGTAAAGATACAGGATTGCTTCGTAGGCGAAGCCTGCCAGCTGTCTAACGGCTTTACCGCATCAGCCTCCGTATTCTTCGCCAACTCCTATATGAGCAATGGCGAGGCTTGTGCAGCCTTCTGCGGTCCTTTCACCGCTTCTCATCATAAGAGCAGTCTGCTTATCGGAGGCATGTTCTCTTTCTATAACGCCGGTTCTGCCACCAACTTCAGCAACCATGCCTACAAGATGGGACCTATGCACTGGGGCATTCTGGAGCGCGGTTCCAAGACAGCCAGCGGTGCTTATCTCCTGATGCCAGCCACTCTGGGTTCCTTCTCAGTATGCTTCGGCAAGCTGATGCATCACCCTAACACCCGCAACCTGCCTTTCGCCTACCTCATTGCCGATGGCGACAAGATGTTCCTCATCCCGGGCAGAAACATCACTACCGTAGGTCTGTACCGCGACATCAAGAAATGGCCTAAGCGTGATCTCCGTGCTATGGAGAACCGCAAGAGCATCGTCAACTTCGACTGGCTTTCACCTTATTCTGTTGGCGAGATTCTGAAGGGTAAGAAGATTCTTGAAAACCTGCGCGAGGTAACGGGCGATAATGTTTCGCAGTATCTTTATCACGAATATATCATACCAGCTTCATCGCTCCACAAGGGCATCAAATATTATGATATCGCCCTCCGCATCTACATGGGTGCCGTACTGAAGCGTGTACTGAAGCGCGACCCAGCCATCACCCCTCCAGCCAGCCATGTCGGCGTGGGCGATTGGGATGATCTTTCGGGACTCCTACTCCCGGTTTCTGAAGAAGAAGGCATCGTTAGGGATGTGAAGGAAGGAACTATCGGGAATATAGAACAGTTGCTCGACCGGTTTGAAGAAATCAATGCCAACTATCGCGACTACCAGTGGGCATGGACCTACCAGATGATCTGCGATTACTACGGCATCAGTGACATCACACTCGAAGATGCCAACCGCATACACGAAGATTATATCAAGGCACGCCGCTCATGGATAGCAGAAATCCGAAAGGATGCTGAGAAAGAATTTGCCATGGGCGATGTGGAGGAAGAGGTTTTCCGCAACTTCGTCGACAGCCTCGACCAGGAAATAGAATACGAGAATTAATTAGACTTGAATATTTCAACAGTTTAAAATAACAAAAAACATTATGGCAAAAACTCCAGATTTTAAGTATGCTCCAATGTTCCAGATTGGAGAGGACAAGACAGAGTATCGCCTTATCTCTAAGGAAGGCGTAAGTACAGCAGAGTTCGAGGGTAAGACTATCCTCAAGGTTTCTAAGGAAGCTCTTACTTTGCTGGCACAGCAGGGTTTCCACGACGTAGAGTTCAAGCTCCGTCGTGAGCACAACCTCCAGGTAGCTAAGATTCTCAGCGACCCAGAGGCTTCTGAGAACGACAAGTATGTAGCACTCCAGTTCCTCCGCAATGCAGAGACTGCCGTGAAGGGCATCCTCCCATTCTGCCAGGATACAGGTACTGCTATCATCCACGGTGAGAAGGGTCAGCGCGTATGGACCGACTTCGAGGATGAAGAGGCTTTGAGCCTGGGTGTATACAACACCTTTACACAGGACAACCTCCGTTATTCTCAGAACGCTCCTCTCAACATGTATGATGAGGTGAACACCCGTTGCAACCTTCCTGCTCAGATTGATATCGAGGCTACAGAGGGCGACGAGTACCGCTTCGTGATGGTAGCTAAGGGTGGTGGCTCTGCCAACAAGACCTACTTCTACCCAATGACCAAGGCTACTATCCAGAACGAGGGCACATTGCTCCCATTCCTCGTAGAGAAGATGAAGAGTCTGGGTACAGCAGCATGTCCTCCTTACCACATCGCCTTCGTTATCGGTGGTACTTCAGCTGAGAAGAACCTCCTCACCGTGAAGTTGGCTTCTATCAAGTACTACGATGAGTTGCCTACAACAGGAGATGAGACGGGGCGTGCTTTCCGTGACATCGACTTGGAGAACAAGCTCCTCAAAGAGGCTCACAAAATTGGCTTGGGTGCACAGTTCGGCGGTAAGTATCTGGCTCACGATATCCGCGTCATCCGTTTGCCACGTCATGGTGCAAGCTGCCCTATCGGTATGGGTGTTAGCTGCTCTGCCGACCGTAACATCAAGGCTAAGATCAACAAGGACGGTATCTGGTTGGAGAAGATGGATGAGAATCCAACAGAGTTGATTCCTGAGGAGCTCCGTAACCCTGGTGAGGGTACCAAGGGTATCGAGATTGACCTCGACAAGGGTATCGACGCAGTTCGTGCTGAGTTGAGCAAGTATCCTGTAAGCACCCGTGTTAACTTGAAGGGTACCATCATCGTGGCTCGTGACATCGCTCACGCTAAGCTCAAGGCTCGTCTGGATGCAGGCGAGGAGATGCCAGAGTACTTCAAGAACCACCCTATCCTCTATGCAGGACCAGCCAAGACTCCAGAGGGTTATCCATGTGGCTCTATGGGACCTACCACAGCCAACCGTATGGACCCATACGTAGATGAGTTCCAGGATCATGGCGCTAGCCTTGTAATGATAGCCAAGGGTAACCGTGGCGATGTTGTTACAGAGGCTTGCAAGAAGCATGGTGGTTTCTACCTCGGTACTATCGGTGGTGTAGCTGCCGTTCTCTCTAAGAGTTCTATCAAGAGCATCGAGTGCGTAGAGTACCCAGAGCTCGGTATGGAGGCTATCTGGAAGATTACCGTAGAGGACTTCCCTGCATTCATCCTCGTAGATGATAAGGGCAACGACTTCTTCAAGCAGTTGAAGCCTTGGACTCCTTGCAAGGAATGCCAGAAGTAAATGATACTGAAATCATGATAATGAAAAAAGCTCAGGGCAGATAGCCCTGAGCTTTCTTTTTATACTTATATCGGATAACCTGTTCTGTTTCCGAAACAGGAACATCCGTTTAAAGCAGCAATTTATAGGTTTTGCTTTGCATACCGGTTTCTACCCGCAACAGATAAACGCCTTGTCTGATACCCTGTAAAGAGAGACAGACTGTTTTTCCATCCGTAGCAGATGCCTGTCTGAGCAGGTTTCCTCCCGCATGATACAGTTTAATCTTTCTCACGTCCTTGCCCGAAACCAAGAGTTGATGTCCCTCGCGACAGATCTCGGTTTCAGTATCAGAGATGGTAGCATTTTCTATTCCTGTAGCTGTATCCTGATAGAGAATAAGGATATCGCCCTTTCGCTTGAGAAAATAAGAAGGTTCCTGCGGATTCTTCAGTTCCACTTTCTTTCCTCCTATCTCGCCCATCACCCTGAACAGATAGGTATGACCGTCGGTCCAAGGCAGATTCCTCTTGCTCAGCCAGTAACTGTAAAGCGGCACTTCGGAAGATGATGAGACGCTTACCTCATCGCTGATACCCTTTACCTCTATTTTTTCCTTTGTATCTACATCTTCATAAATAAGGGAAACATGTCCATCGTAACTGCGGTCTTCTGTCGTACGCAGCGAAACACCTATCTTGAAGAGAGATACCTTCGATACATCGACGTTTCTGCCTTCTATCTTCTGATGCGCATCATCAGCCAGAAAGACTTCAGCTTTTGCCATCAGCGGTTTCTCCTCTCCCTTTACCACCTCTATATAGGCTGCATCCTGATCGTGGATACCGTTGACCGGACAATCCTGGGTTTCGGCTTCATCCGAAGTAATCTCCAGTTTTACCTGATAATATCCCGGAGCAAGCTGGGCAGGAACCGAAAGGAGAATCGGGATTTCGGTCTCGCTGAAACCATCTATTTCGGTCAGCTGGTCCACACGTGTACTCAGCACAACCTCCTGGTTCTCATCCAGCAGTTTCACTCTCAGGTAACAGTCGCGCGGCACACCATTGAGGTTCTTGATAGTGAAGAAGGCAAGTACCTTGCTGCCCTGTTCAGCCTTGCCGTCAAGTCTTGGCTGCCCCATCAGTTGGAAGCGGGCATCTTCCGAACAGATTTCAGAGATGCGGCCGGCACCGTCTTTCAGTTCCACCCCAATAACAGGTGCCTTCTTCATCGGCAGGAAATCATCCCATGAACCATCATCCTTCCGGGCTGCACATATAGCGATGATACGGTAATAGCCGTTTTCAAGACCGGCAAGACTGAGACTGATTTTCTGAGCCTGATTGATAAGATAATCAGTTCCCATCCATCCCTTCTGCTCTCCGCCATAAAGTCTTTCTGTAAAGCCTCCCTGCTGATGATCATCAGAATAAACCACCTGCTTGAGATTCCCCGCTTCATCATAAACGGCAACACCGATGTCACCCCTGAAAGGCTTGCCTCTGTTGACGAAGGAATTCATCTCTACAGTTACCGGCTGTGAAGGGTCGAATAACTTTCCCGACGTCTCTTTCAGGCTGAGCGAACCACCCTCGTTGAACATCAGCTGCGGCGAAGTTTCCAGCAGTCCGCGCTCTATTTCGGGATATTTCCCGTTGTTGGGATGAGCCAAAATGGCGGTAATGGCACGGTTAAAGGCAAGCGGTTTGCCCTGAAACTCACTTCCGGTCTGCGAAACATTGAGATTGGTGAGCGAATAATAGGCATCGCCCTGTCCTTCCCAACCGAAGTTCATGTGGAAGAGGCCGTTTTCATCGAAACCATCAGTTACCCAGGCATGACCGGAAGCCGAACCGGCTGGTCTGCCTTCCAGATAAACCGGACATCCGTTAAGCAGTTCCTGTCTCAGGATTTCTGCAAACCTCCCCGGTCCTTCTACAGCTTTCGTAACGTAGGCTGCCGAATAATCGAAATGCTTCTGCAGCGCCTGATAGGCGAAGACTCCCTGGGTTCCACTTGCGCTGGGCGTATATTGCATGAAAGAAGCCACACCCACATCGTTCATCAGTAAGGCTACGGCATCTATCTCTGCAGGAGTAGCCTGAACCGGATAGCGGTAGTCGGGCAACATGTTGGCCCAGTCGTAATGCGACTGACTGAAATCCGCACTTTTCTTGTCCTGGTAGTAGGTTACCACATATTCGTTTTTTCCCTGTCCCTGAGCCGGCCACTGATGATAATACATCATCTGAGCCACAGCCGTAGCCACACAGCCGCTGTAATCATATCCCGTTTTAGCATTAAACGGATACGACTGTCCCCATTTGCTTTTCATCATCGGCGCTACAGTTTTAGAGTAAAGTCCGGTGCGTGTATGGCTTTGCACCTTCACCTTTCCTTCTTTCAGCACCTCGAAAGTCTGTCGGTATCCCGAAAGCAGCAGTTTTACGCAGGGATTGGCATTGAGCGTATCGAAACTACCTTCTTTGCTGTATCCCAGCACTTCTCCCATCTGGTCATCACCAGATACGATAACGAATCCCTGTCCGTGCGCATCATTATATATATAATAAGGTGTACCAGCCTTATTTTTCCTGCCCTTCTCCTTTGCTTTCATACCGGTATCTTGCGGCAGAGTGACATATCTCTTAGCTATCTCCGCCGCCTTCTGCCAATTGATTTCCTCGGCACGAACAGTTTGCGAACTGGCTATCAGCAGGGCTATGAATCCCACCAACAGGAACCCGTTTTTCAGTCCCTTCCATTTTTTCCTTTCTTCTTTCTTTTTCATTTCTTCAGGTCTTTTTATTTGATATTGAGTTAATTACACCACCTTCTGGAAATATCAGATAAGCTACACTTTGCCATCATCCAGAAAGTTTTCTGCAAATATACAACTTTTCTTTGAAAATTACGCTAAAATCTGCTGAATAGCTTAAAATGAGCGATTTATGAGCGTTTCACCTCAATGGAGGTAATGATTTAGCAACGGTTCTAATTTCTGCAATATGCATACGTTTGCTTGTCAAACAACTCTTGTCGGTTGCAAAAGTACAACAAAAACTTCGGCTCGCAAAAATATAGTTTATCTTTTATGATTTATTTTCAGTTATGATTAGATAATTTCAACTGAGTTTACAAATGTACTTCGCAACTTGCCTGTTAGTTCTTGATGCGCAATTATATGTAGCTAAAATGTTAAAAATGTAGCATAAGATGGCTTTTTATCGCAAATGTTTCTTTTTTTATGAAACAATATGAGTATCTTTGTCAACCAAAAAGAATAATATGGCACAAAATATCTTCCGACTTGTCTTGACAGACGAGGCACAGGACTTCATTGAGAGTTTACCCGAAGCGGTATCTTACAAGATATACTACAACATCAAGCGTGTTGCAGGAGGAGAACGCAACAAGGAACTTTTCAAGAAGTTGGAGAATTCGGAGATATGGGAATTTCGTACATTGTACAACAAAACTGCTTATCGCTTGTTTGCTTTCTGGGACAAGGACAAGGAAACTTTGGTGATTGCCACTCATGGCATCATCAAGAAAACTCAAAAGACACCAAGCAAGGAAATAGCAAAAGCAGAAGCAATAAGAAAAGAATATTTCAAAAACAAATAATTATGGCACAGATGAATCTTACCCCATTGGACGACGTGCTTGACAAGCACTTTGGAAAAGTTGGTACTCCGAAACGTGACGCTTTTGAGAGTGATGTGGATGAAGCGTTGCATGCTTACCGTTTGGGAGAAGCCATCAAGAAGGCTCGCATAGAGCAGAATTTGACCCAAGAACAACTTGGTGAGCGTATCGGTGTGAAAAGAGCGCAGATTTCCCGATTAGAGAGAGGTTATAGTATAACAATACCTACTATGCGAAGAGTATTTAAGGCTCTTGGTGTGGTAACTGCAACTATCGATTTGGGGATTGCAGGTAAAGTAGCACTATGGTAAAGATTCACAATTAAAGAAATAAGTAATGGCAACGATAGATTTTGAAAACATAGATTCTGATAGCACAGATAACAAGTATTTGGACCTCTGTAAAAAAGGAAGATATATAGAAGCAGTGAAAGTTTATAAAGATGATACTGGTTGCGGATTGGCTGAAGCAAAAGCTTATATTGACAATCTTCGTTCTGAGTATGGGATAAAACCTCAATCGTCAGGACAAGGCTGTATGGTTGCAATAAGTATCTTGATTATAGTATCATTTCTAATATTTTTGTAATATGGCACGACGATATAGAGACCCATGGGCTAAAAAATCCAAAAAGGGAATGAAGTCATTGGGAACGATGGCTAAAGTCGGTGGTGCTTTAGGTTATGCTGCATATAACAGCATAAAGAGCACAAACGCCCAAACACGCCACTTAAACCAAGCTACAAAAACCAAAAATATATCTCCAAAAGGTTGTGGCATTATTGCGATTGGTTTTATATTGGGAGCTATAATTGGCATTTGCGCTGGAAGTTTTATGGCTTTTGGAATAATCTTTTTGGGTACGGCTTTCGTAGTATCAATTATGACTATTGTATCATCTGATGATAACACGGAACAAACATCATCTTCAACTGACACAAAAGAAAAAGTCCTAATAAATTCTAATCCAAAATTTAAAGAGACTACAGATGCAATTAAAAAATCCATCATGGCAAAAGTTTGTTACGAACCAATAAATACACAATTAAATGCGTTGCCTGTGAATTTGAGAAAAGAATGCTTCTTGCAAGCATTACTGTCTGCTTTGAATGAATACAATTTGATGTCGGAAATTCCAAATGAAACAGAAAAATATATAGATGCTCTTACTGCAAAAATGAATATTTCAGAAGATATACTTGCAAGCAAGAGCCAATATGTTGATTTTACAAAATCACTTATTGTTCAAGATATTTTGCATGGAATTACTCCACATAGAGCAACTTTGACACGAAACCCTATAAACTTTCAAAAGGATGAGATTTTGATTTGGCCTTTTGTCGGAGTTGTTTTGTATGAAGAAGTCGTTAGACGTCAATCTGTCGGGGCATCAAGAGGCATCAGTGTCCGTGTAGCAAGTGGTATATACTATCGTGTCGGAGCATTTAAAGGAGAGCCTTTAGTTACTTCAAGCCTTCAGCCAAAATATTCTGGCTCACTGATAATTACAAACAAGAATGTTTATTTTTATTCTGTTCAAAAATCAATTCGTTTACCTTATGGGAAAATATTGTCTTTTGTCCCATTTGAAGATGGTATCGGCATACAGCCAGATAGAATGAATGCAAAAACAATCTACATCAAAGGGCTTGATGGTAGATTTGCATTTAATGTTGTGTCAAATATACAAAACATAAACAATTAATAAATCCAAGAGGGTGTGTCAAAACTCCCTGATTCTTAAAAAAATCACAAAGCCCTGACTTTCACAAGCCAGGGCTTTGCTATGTCTAAAATTTTTTGTAACTTTAGACCATAGAAAAAAATTAACTATGGCAAAGTTACACTTTCGTTCTTACACTACCAACCAAACAGTTCTTTTTCCGCAACGAATCGATGAAAATATTGCGGAAAACGACCCCGTCCGCATTGTTTCCAGCATTGTGGACCATCTTGACATGAGTTCAATCAACAAATTATACAGCGGTATGGGCAGGTGTCCTTATCATCCACGCATGATGCTCAAGGTCATCATCTATGCCTATATGAACAATATCTATTCATGTCGCCGTATAGAGCAATTGCTCCTGCGCGACATTCATTTCATCTGGCTGGCAGGATATGAAAAACCGGACTTCATAACAATCAACCGTTTCCGCAACCGTCTGAAGGACGAGATCAATAACATATTCACACAGCTCGTACTCATCCTTGCAACGAAAGGTTATGTAAGCCTTGACGTGGAGTACGTGGACGGCACGAAGATAGAGTCGAAGGCCAACAAGTATACGTTTGTCTGGCGTAAGACTGTCGAGCGTAACCGTGCCAGATTGATTGACAAAGTGAAGGCGCTGCTAGCCCAGGTTGACGACTGCATAGCACAAGACAACACTAAGACAGACGAAACGGTGGAATTCACTCCGTCACAACTTGCCGAAATATCCGCAGAACTTAATGCCTCGCTGTCCGACCCGCAAGTGGAAATGGACAAGGAAGAAAAGAAAAAGAGGCGCAAGTTAGCCAAGGAACTCAAGGAACGTAGCGAGAAACTGGCTGAATACTATAATCCGCAAAACGAAATGTTTTCGCATTTTGGAATGAAACGCTATAATTTCAAAAACGAAACGCAACTTTTCAAGGTTATACCCCACACCTCAAAAATTCAAAAAAATCGACCCGGGTACTTCGCCTGCGCCCAGGAGAAGAAGGACTCGTACTTCCCGTCGCCCTTGCCGAGCACGACGAGCTGCATATCCTTTTCCATGAAGTAATCGAGCGTCTCGCACACGAGGTCGAGTCCCTTGTGGCTCACGAGCCGCGAGACCATCGCGACCACGGGCGTATCCTTCCTTTCGGCAAGGCCCATCATGCGCTGCAGCGCCGCCTTGTCCTTCGCCTTGCCGGCCATGCGCCGGAGCGAGTAGTTCGCCGTCAGGTTGGTGTCGCTCGCGGGATCGTAGCGCTCCATGTCGATGCCGTTGAGCACGCCGTGGAGCTTGCGCGCGTTCATGCTCATCACGTTTTCCAGCCCGTGGGCAAAGTACGCGTACTTGAGCTCCTGCGCGTAGGTCGGGCTCACGGCGGGCACAGCGC
>ENA-OOYP01000169-OOYP01000169.1-human-gut-metagenome-genome-assembly--contig:-NODE-169-length-11376-cov-4.666991_pt1 | contig 11376 bp, 7 predicted proteins | sample MGYA00241705_ERZ501382 | MGnify/ENA primary metagenome ERZ501382 (study PRJEB25962, sample SAMEA2042741) | human gut metagenome | biome: human gut; feature: human-associated habitat; material: faeces...
TAACATGTCTGGTGGCCCATCCACGGACTTCCGCACCTGAGCCGTATTATGCCCTCAACGGCTCTCGTCTCAATGCCCCTGCCAAGGGTATCAGTATCAGAAAGATAACTTACAGCAATGGCAAAACCGCAACAGACAAAGTAATAAAATAAAGAAAAGCCTATCGTTCATGGTCGAAAAAGGGATGTTTTATGTCCTTTTTTCGACCTTTTTGCATTTTAATCAAAATTTAATGCCTTTTTTAGAACAACCTATCAATTTTTTTACTAACTTTGCAAAAGAAGATAAGAGCACACGGCAATCTGAAAGCTGTCTTTCATTGCGCCCGTTTGCAATTTCTTCACATAAGAGTTAAATAAAACATTAATTAATCTTTTAAATCTTACGTTTATGAATAAAATTTTACGCATTTCAATGATCGCTGTGTTGGCATTAATTGCTAATGTCAGCTTTGGACAAGACGCTATTTTTACAGAGACTTTTGACAACTGTGCTGGAAAAGGTGGCAATGATGGTATATGGGCAGGTATATCTGGAAACAAAGATTTATCTGACGACTATACAGATAATGCAGGCTGGGTAGGAACAAAAGCTACAGCAGGTTCTAAATGCGCGATAATGGGAACTTCAAAAGTAGCTGGAAAAATCATCTCTCCATCTATTTCTGGCATTAAAGGTGATGCAACTTTAAAAATCAAAGTTGGAGCTTGGAAAAATGATGGTACTAAGATTAAACTTAGCACATCCAATGGTACATTGGAAGCAAATACGGCAACTATTTCTAATGAAAATTTCGCCGAAATAACTCTTTACATCACTAACATTACTGCTGATTTCAAAATTACTTTTGAGGCAAACAGCGCATCAAATAATAGATTCTTTTTGGACGAAGTAAAAGTTTATAAAGGTAAATTACCCAAACAGGAAATCACCTATACTGATGTCCCAAGTGTGAAGGACTTGTTAGCTAACTATACGAAAGCAACTTCAAACTTGAACCTCAAGCTCACCAATGCAAAGGTTGTGTATGTTAACAATTACAATGGTACAGTTAACACTTACGTTCGCGAGGGCGATGCCGCTATTGAGTTGAGAACTTTGGGATTCGATATGCCAGTAAACAGCACTATCAGTGGTACTGTAAAGGTTGACTATGCTGTAAACAATGGCGTACCATACCTCAAAGCCAACGATGCTACTAACGACGAGAGTCTCACCATCCAGGAGAGCACAGAGGAGGCACAGCCTATCGTTGCAACAGTTGCAGACATTGTTGCTAAAAAGTACATCAATGACCTCGTTATCATCAAGGATGTGAAGTTTACCAAAGAGTCAGTAACATCAGGTACATCAACTCGCACAAACTACTACATCAATGATGGTGACCAAAAGGTTCAACTCTACGACAAGTTCAAAGTAAGCGACCTCGCTACCCTTACTGATGGTGAAACTTACACCGTACAGGGTCTCTTCGGTGCTATGTATAATAATGTACCTGAGATTTTGATGACTAAGAAGGTAGCCGAAACCACAGGCATCAACAACATCACAACCGATGCAACACTGGAGAATGCTCCTGCATTCAACCTCGCAGGTCAGAAGGTAGGTAAGGCATACAAGGGTGTAGTCATTAAGGCAGGCAAGAAGTTCGTACAGAAGTAATTTTTCTCTCCGAAGGAAATAAAAATAATAAGAGGGTGTGTCATAGAGTTATGGCACACCCTCTTTTCTTGTTATCTTCGTCCCGCGGGAATCAGATACTTTCCGTGGGCAACAAATTAATACTGATACCGATTATTCATACTGTTACTCCCAAAAATTCCTCACTCAGTTAAGAAGAGACAATCACCCTACTGGATTTTTCTTTTTGCCCAGTTAGGAAATATTATTTCACCATTAACTTCCTCATTTGTGATTGTGGAGTTTTTTTATCGTAGTATCTGTAAAAGTTCGCCAAATTTTCAATTCGACAGGCTTGTAGTCTTCGAAGAGCTGTTTTACAAACTGCACATCAAAAACCAGACGAAGGTCATTCTTGTCTTCTTCTGTTGTACCTTCCTTGCGGTAACCCAGCCGTGCTGTCTTAATAAGAAAAAGATCGCGCACTCCCTTGCCTTTGATGTAAGGCATGAAGTAGAAAAGCTTGTTGAGAGCAACCGATGTCGGGAATTTCTTACCAGTATAGTAAATGGTTGCTGAACCATCAAGAAACATCTTTTCATTGTCTTTCTTAACAAGCGAGATGAGTACGTTCCTGTCTTCTTCCACTATAGTCGCACCCTGTGGCTTTTCCCAATCAATGTCCTCGTGCAACATATTGTTCTCCGTAATGCTGTTAAAAGCATACTGGTCGAAGAGATCAAGATAGCTGAGCTCATGATACTTATTCTTCACAGTTGATGTTTGGGTTTTGCGGTCTTTTACAACAACCAATTGCGACTGCTTGCACATAATCTCCCTTACAGCTTCCCTACAGTTCTGCGTTTCCTCTGGCATCATTTTCTGAATGTCATTGAAGAGCCGGATAAGCGACCGACCTACAGCCCATGCCAAATTAACTGGCACAGCATTGCCTATCTGTTTGTATTTATCACTCATACTTCCTTGAAAGTTCCAGCTGTCAGGAAAAGTTTGAATGCGTGCATACTCACGAACACTTAACGGACGGGTTTCCAAAGGATGACAACGTTCGGTTTGTTTTTGACCAGGTGAACATGTAAGAGTCAATGAAGGCTCATCAAGAGACAATCTTCTTGCCATTCCTGTTTTTCCACCGCCAAGCAACCAACTGCCTCCCATATATTCCTTTGCAATGTCTTCGGGTAGATTTCTCCAATCTCCACCTTGAGGCACCATTTCCAGAACTTTCTTTTTCTTTTCTGGATATTGAGCCCCCTCAGATGCAGGAACATCTTTGTCGTATATTACACTTTTGTAAAGAGCATCACGAAGTGTCAGAACCTCATGATAAGGAGTAGGCCAATGAAATTCAACACGTTTGGCAATATCATTTCGAATTGCAATAAGAACCAAACGCTCACGTTTCTGTGGCACCTGATACATGATTGCACGCAAGACACGAGGCTCTACAAGGGTATAGCCTAATTCTGCTATTGCATTTTTTATAGTTTCAAACGTACGTCCATTCTCGTGCGAGATTAATCCCTTCACATTTTCTCCCATAAAAACTTTCGGCTGAATTTCCTTCACCGCACGTGCAAGTTCAAAAAACAGAGTACCACGAGTGTCATTGAAACCTGCGCCCTTGCCTGCATAAGAAAATGCCTGACAGGGGAACCCACCAGACAGAAAGTCTACTTTACCTTGTAAGGGGGAAAAATCTATGTGCCGCACATCACCCTCTATCACATTCCATTCAGGTTTGTTTGTTTTAAGAGTCTTGCATGCTGATGTATCAAACTCATTGAGCAGAACGTGATGAAATCCTGCCAGCGACATTCCAAGAGCCAATCCACCACCGCCAGCAAACAACTCTATGGAATTGAATTGGCGTGCAGGAACAACAGTAGACTCCTTCTCCCAGTTACTTTGGAGCATGGAATTAACTTCCGGAATAGCCCGAAGCTCATCCATATCAAATCCAGAGACACCATTTTGTTGATGTCGTGGATAGAGTCCGTTCTTACCCCAGGTTTGAACCGTACGGTTGGATGTTCCAATAAGCGCAGCTAAATTATTCTCTGAAATAAATGTCATAATTATAAACCACCTTTCTGTATGATTTCTTCTGCAATTTCTTCTACCTTGGCAAGGATGAGTGCACTTCCGTCAATACCATCTTCATCCACAACTTCTCCAAAAGCTTTGGCTAAGCGATGATAAAAAGTTTCATCACCAGTGAGATGCATCCAAAAATCAGAACCACACAACACAGGATAATGAGCATCTATTGCCTTATAAAATGCCGACAGACTTCCCTTCTCACCATATAAGACTCCCACAACAAGATCATCAAATTGCAGTCCCATCCTATCCAGCCTTGATTTGTTCATAAGATACTTGAAATGACCCAAAATGGTAGCTATATCATCCTTGTTGATTGTTTTAGGACCTGCCTTACACTGGCAGTATTTGCGCCGTCCGTCTATGGCATCAACAAATTCTATATCTATACCATCTATGCCAGACGCGCCTCCTACCACTTCTTGAAGTTGGGAAATAAATACCTGGACATTTTGACCGAAACTAGTATTAAGACTTGTACCCAGTATACGCGGATAGACAAGAGCTTTGGCCAAACTTACAGGCTGAGTGTCTCCACATAAGAACGCTGCGAGATAATTAATCAAGAACGGATTTATGTCAAAGCTACTCAGATGAAGTTTATTCAAATTCTTCAGATGATTAGGTATAATAATAGTGCGGAAATATTGCTTCCCACTCTCTATAATTGCTTGTTTTTGATCTTCGTTCATAACCTTTTATACATTTTTATTTTCAGCTTCTGCACAATGATGCAGAAATTGAGTTCAAAGATACAAAATATTTGCGAAACATCAACATTCTTTGCAAAAAAGTTCAACCTATACGGTTGAAAAATGCTTTTTTTCTCCCATTACAAAAGCAACGGAGAGAATGACGCATTTAAACGCGGAGCCGCTTACCCTATGAGAATGAAGGGAGATGAAGGGTGATGAAGAGTGGAATCGTACCCTACGGGTTGAGTAGTTACCGACTGCACGAAAAACAGTAAAAGAATATAAAAACATATTACTTTAAGGCGTTTATTTTGGAACAGACACTTTGTACATGGTCAAGTCCATACAACATTGAACGAGAATCTATTCCCATCCAAGAGAATAAGGTTTGGATTTTCTGATATTCATTGACAATGTAACTTGTGTCTATTTCCGATGCATGAAGTCTGAAACAGATTGGCTCAAGGTGAGCAATCCTATTTCTCAGACTGTTCACCTTGTCAAGTTCATTGAAGATGTAGGTGTTGTTGTATTGAGCTACAACCGATGAGCGAGGCTTGTTAGGAAAAGCCCTCTATAGACATTGTCCTGTTGCACGATACTGTAGTGAAGAGTACATATATTTCCAAACTCCAAATTCCATTTCAGCAATCAACTTGGAATGAGAATAGATACCTTGTCTATTCAAACGATTGTATGCCTTTTCTATGATTTTCCTTGTTTCATTCATGCGCCCATTGGAAAACATTCCATCGCCTTGGACAGAATCTTTCAACCAATCACGTCCCAAGGTTGGCACCAAAAGGCTATCTATTGCATTTCGCAAAGCCACCTCAAAACAACTGACGATAGTGAACATCTCCTGAAATGTTTGTTCGTTTACTTGGTTGTAACAAGAAAAAACACTATCTTTGTAGCGTTGATTCCCAGTAGCCTCTGATTCGTCAAGCTATCGGGTCTTGTTTTTTATACGATTTGCTTACAAAAATACATTGTTTTCTGCGATTATGGTTCTGCCACAGCATATAATTACAGAAATTTAACCGTAAAATCATGATAAAACTATGTGGTTTCGTGTAATTGTTGAATTTTTGCAGTTAATAAGTATTGTTAGGCAAGCAAACGTATGTGGACTGCAGAAACATGCAACACATTGACAACAAGAGCCTTATCGCTTTATGCCTCCTGAATCAACAAGACACCGAACCGAGATATAAAAAAGGTCTTCTGCCGAAACAGAAGACCTTATTATTTTTTGCGAATCGCAGGAACGAAGTCCTGCAAGCGAATACGAAATTACTTGTTGATGAACTTTTTGCCGTTCTTAATAACAAGACCCTTAGCATTGCTTGCCACTTTCTGACCGAGAAGGTTGAATGTAGCGCCCTCGTTAGCTGCCTCAGAAGCATTGATGTTTGAAATGCCAGAAGTGCCAGAACGAACAACTGTCAACTTAATTACAGAGGCTGTAGTGTTACCATTTCTACCCAACTGCAAATTGGGCATATCTTTATCTAATGTAAAAGTTTGCTCAACAGGATCATCTGCTGATGTTCTACCATTAATAAAATTCTCTGTTTTAAAATAAGTGTTTGGTTTTTCACCAACACCCCCTGTGAACATAGCAATTGCAGCTGTTTTAGTATCAACAGAATTATTGAAAACACCAGTAATTGCAACGACATCGCCTGCTTTAAATCCACCATCAGTTGTTAACTCGATAAAGTTATCCACAACAGTTTCATTACTGCTAAAACTTTTACCAACCTTGATACAATCCACAACATCCTTGTTTTGGTGAATTTTTACTGTAGAATAAACAATTTGATCAGCATCAACGCTGTGAAGTGTTATACCTGTCTTAGATGTAGGAAAATCAATCAGTTTTCCTTGTGCATTCACACTTGCTGCCATAGCGACAGCGGCAATAAGAGTAAAGAATTTCTTCATAATCGTTTGTTTTTAGTTTATTTTTTTGTTTGTTTTATGTTTTAGAAATTAGTCTTTAATATGACTACGATGCAAAAGTACAACTTAATCGTAAAAAATGCAAGACAAAAATGCAAGAATTCATCGTAAACGTTTACGTGAGTTTAATTAGATTAAGGAGGAATAACTATCAAGATTTTGCATTACCTTTGTACCCAAGTCAAAGCTGCACTCGGCATAACATTCAAGCAAGTTTGATGTTCTGCACTCGTTTGCAAAGACTTTGTACCCAAAAGCAGTACCCTTAACTCCTACTCTTATTTACTGGAAACAATATAAATTATATATAACCTAAAAAAGTAACAAACAAATGAACAGAAATCTACTAAGATTCGGACTACTATGCTTAGTCCTACTCGTTTCAGTCGTTACAAAGGCTGGTGATTTCCGAGACATTAAGCTCGACTTGGCAGGCGGCAGTTTATTTACTGCTGATGAAATGTCAACTAAGTCGGCTACATCTTTCGGAGTCTCAATAGCCACCGACGGAAACGCGACTCGTGTTGCGGCAGATGCAACGAATGCTAATGCAGTGATTTCATGCCAGTATCATGACAATCAACATGGAGTGACCAACTTCAAGGCAACAGTCCCTGTAACAGGTCCCGTAAAAATCACAATGGGTAATTGTACCTATGGTCGTACTGCCACTGTAAAAGACGCACAAGGAACCACCATCGGAACAATTAATGTAAAAGAAGCAGGAAATTGCTGGCATGGTAACAAAACCGCCAATGTAACCTCTTGCGTTTACAAAGGCACAGAAGCCACTACCCTTACTATAGAAGGTGGAGGCTATGTTCCTTATTTGGCAGTTGAGGCAGTAAACGCTGCTGACTTGGCAAGTGACATTACCCTCACTTACTCTTTAGGAACGACAACAGCAGAGGGAACTCTTCCTGCAAGCGCGACGGTAGAAGTGGGAAGCAGTTATACGCTTCCTGTCAATACCACACTCTACGTAGCAGGCAGCACTTTGACTGGCTGGACAGATGGCACCAACACCTACAAGCCTGGTGAAACCATCACTGCTCCAAGCGCAAGCACTACGCTGACTCCAGTCTTTACAGCCAACACCAAGTCGCTTGCCGACCGCACAGAGGCAACAACCCTCACCTATTACTTCGGTCACAAAAATGGTGCCCAGGATATCAACGTTGAGAAAAAGGCTGGTATCTTGGTAACTCAGGCGACTGTTGATGGTGAAAGCATTGATGTAAAGATTGACCTTGATGCCACAACCAAGGGAAAGTTCAATAACGTAGGTCGTCCAGACGAATGGGCACAGATGAATGCAAACGGAATCATCACCGTTCCTTCTTGCAAGGGTGCAACCATCGAAATGGCTGCATACAACAACATCACAACGACAACTATTGATGGACAGGCTGAATATACTTCAGGTAAAGTCATCAGCCAGACCATTGCATCAAGTGCTGAAACAGTGAACATCGTCATTGGCGATGGTTCATGGTACAGCTATTTGAAGATTACCCTTCCTGTCATTGCAAGCGAACCTGCTGGCAAGACTTTCAACAATGAAGCTGCCAGCGTCGTATTTGCGATGAACGACATTAACAATGCAAGTGCCAACAGTACCTCTCCTACTGATGCTTTCAGCACCATCGCATTTGATTACGGAGCAAACTTATCTTTGAAAGGAATTCTCGAAATTACCAAGGCAGATGGAACACCATCAGGTATCAAAGGTCTTAAAATAAATAATGACTCAGGAACTAAGCAAACTGAACTCAACTGGTTGGTTCGTCCTGCTGCAGGACTTACTTTCACCCCAACCAAGGTGAGCGGTTATGTAAACCGCTGTGGTACGAATGTAGAAAAGGGAATCGTTATCAGCGCCCATAAGGCAAACGGAGAAGTAGTAGCACTGGGCACCTATACCGCATGGCGTCAAGGCAAGGCTACATCAGATCAAACTTATGATAACACCGCTATCCATCAGTTTGAAATCACACTGACACCAGAGCAGCAGGCAGCCTTGGCTGGTACCGAAGGCTTCTATCTGACTTCAACAATAGGTGTAAATCCTAACAAGCAGGCTGTTTTCGGTCCTGTTACGATCGAAGGCACCGTCAACGGAACACTCGTTGCTGTGAACAAATACAAACTCTCTGTCGTAACCAATCCTGAAGGCATCGCAGACGTTACCGTCTATCCTAAGTCTGACGAATATCAGGAGAACGACGAGGTAACACTGACTGCAGCCGACAAGTTCGGTTATAATTTTGTCAACTGGACCGACAAGAACGGCACAGTGCTTTCTACTGAGAGCAAATTCAAATACACCGTGACAGAAAACCAGACTCTCACTGCCAACTACAAGAAGGTAAACACCTATGCACTCGACGTAAATGTAGAAGGTGGTGCCAAGGACTATATGGTGACTCTCTCTCCTGCCCCAGAGATGGTAGATGGCAAGAAGATGTATGAAGAAGGTACAGAGGTAACGCTTACCGCAACAGGAAACGACATCATCGACTTCAACAACTGGAGCAATGGTGAGACAACAGCAGAAATCAAGACAACCATGAATGCAGACCAGGCTTTCACTGCCACATTCTCTGCCAAGGACTACATCGTGGCATGGGACTTCTATCAGGAAGGCAAGGAAGGTCGCACTGCCGACTTTGCTGCAGCAGACAATGACGCAGTACAGCTCGTACTCCGTGATGCAGAAGGCAACTCATACGGCTGGCTCGACAAGAGCAATAAGGCTGGTGGTTACGAAGGCAAGAACGCAGCTGTCAACTGGACCAAGACTACAACAAAGGCTCTGGGTGAAACATACTGGCAGACCAAGTTCAACGCCACAGCATTCACCGATATCAAGGTAAAGAGCAGCATGCTCTACAATTATAATGCTTACGAGACCTATAACGTAGAGTACTCTCTTGATGGCGAGAAATGGACCAAGGTTGGCGCCATCACGATGCCAGGAGCCAAGGCATGGACTACAGGCGAGTTTACTCTCCCTGCCGATGCCAACAACCAGGCTGCAGTATATGTTCGCTGGATTGCCGACAAGACTTCATCTGTCAAGGGAACAACAGGAACCAACGACGGTATCGCTCTCGCTCAGATCTATATCACTGGTACAGCCAAGCTCTTCGATGACGGCACAGCTCCTGTACTCCAGAGCCAGGTACCTGCAGCAGGTGCAACCAATGCTTCAGCCAATGGTAAGATTGTATTGACATTCGATGAGAAGGTAAAACTGACAGAAAGCGCCAAGGCAACCCTCAATGGTCAGGAGTTGACCGGTACCGTATCTGGCAAGACCATCACCTTTGCCTACAAGGGTTTGAGCTACGCTACAGAATATACCTTCGCTCTCGCAGCTGGTTCTGTAGCCGACTTGACCGACAATGCCATCCAGAGCGATATCACCTTCAGCTTCACCACCAAGGAGAAGCCTGCAGTGACCAAGGCTCTGTATGATTTCATCGTACCAACAGACGGAACATTCACTGAAGCTCTCGCAGCAGCAGCCAAGCGTGCTGATACCAGCAAGCGTTTCCGCATCTTCATCAAGCAGGGCGACTATAAGATTCCTGCCAACCCGAACAGCATGGTGACTGGTATTGATGGCAAGCAGTATCCAAGTGCTACCACCTATATGAATACTCCTAATGTATCTATCATCGGTGAAAGCAATGAGAACACTTCTATCACCAATACAGTACCGTCAGTAGAAAGCAGCAATGGCTACAATATCGCCAACGTATTGGAAGGTATCGGACGTGGTGATGTATTGAGTTTGGAAAGCGGTGCAACTAACACCTACTTCCAGGACATCAAGATGTACAGCAGCATGGGCGACGGCAAGGGTCGTGACATCGTACTCAACGATAAGAGTAACAAGACTATCTGTAAGAACGTCAACCTCTGGGCTTATCAGGACACCTACGTATCCAACAATCAGAAGGGCCGCTTCTACTTCGAGGGGGGTATCCTGCGTGGCAACACCGACTACCTCTGCGGTAAGGGTGACGTATATTATAATAATGTAGATCTCTTGATGTGTGGCACCGGCTATCTCGCCGTACCTTCGCAGCCTACCAAGTATGGTTACATCTTCAAGGATTGTACTATCAAGGACGGATCAACCGCAGGTATCAACGGCAAGTACAAGCTCGGTCGTCCTTGGGGCAAGGGCACTCCTATCGCTCTCTTCATCGACACCAAGATGGAAGTGATTCCTACAGCAGCAGGTTGGGACGAGATGAGCGGTGGTTATCCTAAGCGATTTGCTGAATACAACTCTACCACAGCTACAGGCACTGCAGTAGACCTGAGCGGAAGAAAGCAGGTTTATGATGCCTACGATGCAAAGGATGGAGACAACTATACCAACCGTCGCAACGAGACAGCAGAAAGTCCTGTCCTTACAGCAGAGGAAGCTGCATTCTATACCCTCGAAACCGTTATGGGCGGTGATGATGACTGGGATCCAACAGCTGCCACCGAACAGGCTTCTGCTCCAACTAATGTGAAGATTGCAGGTAAAAACCTGACATGGGACAACAGCAACTATGCTCTTCTCTGGGCTGTATGCAAGGACGGCAAGGTGGTTGCCTTCACCGTTGAGCCTACCTACAACGTTGACGATGCTTCTGCTACATGGAGTGTCCGTGCAGCCAACGAGATGGGTGGTCTGGGCGAAGCTACAGTAGCAAGCACCAGCACCGGCATTGAGAACATCGCAACTTCTTCCGATGTTTTGAGCACCAAGATCTATTCTGCCGACGGTGTTCAGGTAAGCAAGTTGCAGCGTGGCATCAACATCGTCGTAAAGACCATGACTGACGGCAGCAAGAAGACCAACAAAGTGGTACTGAAGTAATCAAGACCTCTTTTTTACACCTTTTACATAAGGTGACAAAAGAATAATATCAACAAAGAGAGAGGGTGTGTCATGAACTTATGA
>ENA-OOYP01000182-OOYP01000182.1-human-gut-metagenome-genome-assembly--contig:-NODE-182-length-10942-cov-2.041058_pt1 | contig 10942 bp, 10 predicted proteins | sample MGYA00241705_ERZ501382 | MGnify/ENA primary metagenome ERZ501382 (study PRJEB25962, sample SAMEA2042741) | human gut metagenome | biome: human gut; feature: human-associated habitat; material: faeces...
AATATTTTATATATAGTTCACATAGTATATATAAAGAAAAAAGCTGCAGTTTCTGCAGCTTTAATCTAAATCTAATTAAAATCTAATCTAATTTTAATTCTGTGTATCTAAATCCCCATCATCTATAGATATAGATCTATGAGTTTTATCTGTAATTAATTTTATTTGAGATTCAAAAGGTACATTCCCATTAGAATCAAATAATTGGAGGGAGTATAAACCACTTATTTTATAATTAGTTAATTTTAACCCATAGAAACCCCCATCATTACTATCTAAATCTACTTTATTGTTTTTATTATTCCCTTCTATAGGAGTATTTCCCTCTATAGGGGCTATATCTCTCTGAATATATTTAAATCCACCTGTAGTTATATCACCTATAGTTACATCTTTTTCATCTAGCTTTATAGCAGCATATAAGGGTTCTTTATTAATCTTATATTTATCTATATGATTTATTTTGAAATAATAACCTAACATACAAAACTCTATATAACTATTATCTGAATTAAGATCAATAGAATTATTTGGTACATATTTAATTACAAAACTATCAATATCTTTTAATTGATTTATTAAGTTAGTTATATTATATTCAGTAGAAATACGAGATGATATTGAATAAATACCATTTCTATTACTTATAGGATATGCTACTATATTCTCACTAGGTACAAAACCATTGAATGATGGAGTAGGAGTATCTCCTTCTGCAATAGTTGTAGGATTATTATCTTTTAAGACAGATTGTCTTTTTACCATATTTATATAATCTCCTTAATTATAATTAATTCCCTTCTTGAGGATTTTGTGGGATGTTTTGCTCTTTTACATTAACTATAGATAAATACCATTGGACTATAATAGTATAAGAAGAATCATTCTCTATTTCTATCTCATCTATATTAATTGTAGCCATTTTTCTTTTATTATATGAATAAAGGCCTAGTACATTTACCTTACCATTTTTAGTATTTACATATTTTAAATTAGCCTGAAATATAGTAGTAGGTATATTATTTATATCTTGTACTACATACTGAGTTATAGGGGTTTCTGGAGAATCAAAAGCAGGATTATCTGTTGTTGGATTTTTAACATGATCTGATTTTATGTAAAAAGGTCTAAACCTACTATCATAATCCCCTTTTAAGCAATCACACATAAACCTAAAGAGGTTATACTCTCCGCTATTATGGCCAGAGACACTCCCTACTTTAACTCCATTCTTTATAACAGTAGCTTTAACTTTACCCTTATACCCTAATAATTGCTGAGTATTATTCATTTTTTATTTATACTCCTTAAATTTTTGCTCTTCTCTATTTGTTAGATTAGATATATTATCTAAATAATTTGGGTTAGATTTTAATAATTCTATATCTGCGCTGCTTAATACCTGATTAGTATTAATCATACTTAATTGATAACCTAGTACTTCATTTCCTAAAACACCCTTTTCAATAGATGGTTTAAAACCTACCTTAATGCCACCATTATATTTATTTACTAATCCAGTGTGAGCATTTTGGCTTTTTAAAGCATAAATGCTAGGAGAATATTTGTATTGGCTAGAATTGTCTTTAGATAATTTGAAAGTATTTATAGTATAACTATACCCAGGAGGTAATATATATTTTAAATATTCTCTTAAAGCTAAAGTATTTTTTATAGCTTGAGGAGTATTAATAACTATTTCATATCTATCTACTAGAGTATTACCTTTATCTTCTTTATTTATAATATCTATAATTACTTGAGATTCTTCTAGCAATATGTGTTCGGAATTTAAGATAGCCATAAAAGCTATCTTAATTCCTCTTTTACTCCCCTTATATCTTAAAGCATATTTAAAAGAACTTATTATATATCTTAAAACATTATCATCTAAATTTTCTTCAGTAAAAAACCCAACTTTTGTAGCTAAGAGCTCTAACATCTCTCCTTTTATAGTAAAAGGATCTAGGGAATTTATTATAGAATCTATATTATATTTTACCCCTGCCCATGAACCTTCCCATAACCTACATAGAAGTTGGAAGTCTCTAGATTTATTTATATAAATTTCAGGGACATTGTCTTGAACTCTAAACATATTTTACCTCTTTTTGCTTATTGAAGAAACATTTATATTAGATTTAGCGGTATTATATTGAGCTATAGTAAATTTATTGCATATATGATTTGGATCCCATATAGATTTTGGATTAAATAGATTCCCTTTCTCACCTTCATCTAAATTGTCAGTATCTATTTGATCTTCAGGGGTTGGGATATAAGTCCAATCAAACCCATTAGCATTTAATTTTTCTAATATTTTAGATTTATCTATAGATGATGGTTGAGTTCCCTCAACTTTATTATGAGGATTATTTATAGTAGATATAACTTGAGGGGAAAATTTAGGAGTATCATTATCTTTACTTACTTTATATATCTTACCCACATATACATTTCCTTGGAAATTATCCTTAGTTGTAGTTGTAGTTATAGTAAGAGTAATATCATTATTACCAGTAGCTAAGTAATAAGGATAAATTACACCTGCTTCATATTCACCTAATTTAAGGTTACTATTAATAGATTCGGATATTTCATTACCCCACATAGTAGGAAGTGGTGTACTTTTCTCTTTAGTAGAAGTACTATTACCGCCTAAATCTATATTAAATTTATCTCCTTCTCCATTTTGGACAAAAATTATAGGTATTATATAATAATAATAATCTGCAACAGTACTAAATTGTAATTTAAATGGATTTCCTGGCTTTAATCTACTTTTATCAAGAGCAATCCACCCATTATCTAACCTTTCAAATTCATAAGAAGCTGTAGGTGAAGCTTCATTATACTCATATAGACTTAAAGTGGATTCATATTCGCCATTAAAGTTCAATTCTTGTACATTTATATTAATTCCACCAGCTATATTGAGGGGAATATTTGATAATATTTTTTTATTAAGTATAGGTGATTTTTCATCCTTATTTAACACTATAGATTCATTTTCATTTAATGTTTGAGGAGAATCCTTAGATAAATTTAGATTTAACCTAGATCTTATATACCAAGAGGAAGGAGAGTTAGATAAAGTTGTAGGTACTCCATCTTGATCCATATAGGAAATATTTGATGGGTTTTCTATTTTTAATTTGCTATTCCCTAAAGTAATAGCGCTACCCTTATTCTCTATTTTACAACCTTCACCTAAACTTATTATATATTGATCTACAGTTGTTAGAGTATATTTAACATATTCCCATTGAACATCAGTTGCATTTATCCCCTGATCCATTATATTAGATATGTTTGGAGAATTTTTAATAGTATATGTTAAAGCTGAAGAACTAGAGGGTCTTGTAATCTTTACCCCAGATTGAAGTATATTAAGAATATTTTGTTCTTTATCTAAATAAATAAAATATTCATTATTATCTAAAATTCTTTCTTGGATTGCTATCTTGGGGTCATTAGCTCCCTCAAATAAAGTATAAGTTATATTATTGTTTTCATATGTAAAATCGTTAGTAACCCAGAAACAAGGAGTATTGGGTTTTATATCATAAGAATTTAATTTTAATATTTCAAGAGCTTCATTACCCTGGAAATAACCTGAAGTATTTGTTTTACTACTAACAAATTCTTTATTTACTAACCTAATAATAGTACCTATACTTAACTTTATTGATTGAGAATCTCCATTAGAATCTGTATAATTTAGGTTTACAGTATCTTCAGATGTTAATTTATAAATATCTCCAGATTTAATAGTTTGTGCAATTTTATAATCATATTTTACATAAGTACCATATGACTTATCTACTATATAATTATCTCTAAATATTTGAACATTTTGGTTTGGACCTAACGTAAGAGTTGTAGAAGATATAGTAGGTGTAAAATTAGTAGTTATAGATTTTATTCCCCTGTTTACAGAGGCACTTACCTGACCAAACTCCCAATTAAAAGAATTATCAAAATCTAAAGCTTGAACATTACCCTTAAGAATCATTCTAGTAAGAAGTTCTTCTTTTTGAGTCACATTTAAATCTTCTCCTGAAATCCCATTAGATTTCATCAATTCTAAACTATATTCAGGCTGATTTAATGCTATTAATCTAATTCTAGGATCTGCTTTAGTTATAACCTCCACAAGATCATCATAATTTACATCTTGCCCAAAAGACATTTTTCTAGCATTAAAGTTATTATAGATAGCAGATTGAATATTATCTTCTATTGATTTTATTTCAGTTTCTGATACTTTATTATAAGTGTATACTGTTCCTTGTAAAGAATATTTATTTATATAGCAATAATCTATTCCTGTTTCAGGGTGAGTATCTATAAAGTCATGTTGAATACTTTTAGAATCATCTATATTATATTCTATAATATTTTTTTCTGTAGCTTTTGAAACTGGGGTAAATGTTTTATTAAAATCATTAGCATTATTTAATATAGTAGGAGGTTCTAATGCATATATAGCTATGTTATATGCATTCATATTTTCGTTTGAAATATGTTTATTAATACTTAAATCATTAGATAATTTTATTATTACATTGCTTCCAGATATATTATTAGTTCTATCTGCTACTACAACATTAGATACAACAGGATTATCATTATTAAATCTCATATTATAAATGAAATTTTCATAATCTTTTTCTGTTACTAAAGTGTTGAAAGTATTTATAATTCTCTTATAATCATCGTAAGCATCCTTTATATTTTGAGGATTATAACCTCCAACAGAGGATGCAGGGTTAGTTACTCTAATATAATCATTAACTATTTTAGATTCTCCATCTTTAACCCCATTAATATCTCCTGCTATTTTTGTTAAAACATTTGAAGATATCCTACCTGCCTCTCCATTAGAGACAACATATTTAATAACAAGCCCATTTTGAATATCTCTATTAATATTAGGGGAGAATTGGATATAACAAGTATTTGAATTAGGTAAAACTCCAAATTTATAGCATTTTAATGTAGATTCTACAGAAGCTAAATTGTCAACTTTAACCCAATTTTTTACATCTGTAATATTAAAATTCCCATTAATATCTGCATTAGATATAAATATTCCATTTTCAGCTATATTTTTTTCATTGAAATAAAGTCTAAGATTATCATCTAAATTATTTAATTTTACTAAATTAGAACCTCCGACTTTAAATTCTTGAATAGCACCTTCAATTAGTAATCCTGTAATATTAGAGTTGCCTTCTATATTTAAGGTATCTCCTATATCTTCAGAACCTATAAGGGTATAACTAATTTTAGCCTTTTCATCTGTAAATATATATTTAAAAGGCTCTAAAGTTACCTCATATTCACTCTTATTATATATATTTATTTTACAAGAAGCTGATTTATACCAACTCATAGAGTAACCTAGAAGGTCATAAAAAGCCCTTACATTACCTTCTTGAGAAGCTGATAAGGGGAAACACTCTAAAATATTTTTATCTATATTATAATTATTTTTATCTGCTAATAAAGCTGCTAATTTAATTAAAACTACACCAGGATCTGATTCATTAGAGTGACTCGGATCCCATTTATCGGTTAAAGTAGAAACTAAATCTAATAATTCTGCATATATAGAATTAAAATCTTTATTAGTATAACTTTTATTGCTTATGTTTAATTCATTTTGGGTTGGCATTATTTCACCTCATAAGAGATTAAATTAATAGAGTACATATCAGTCTCATAATCTAATATATTTTGTGTTTTTATATTAGCATATAGATCTACACCATCTGATGTTATAGATATATTTTTTCTATCTAATAATATTTGGGGAATAAATTGAAGTATAGAAGTATATATTTCATCTATAACTATATCTTGCAATATTTTATTATTTTGTTCAAAAATTAATTTTTTAATTACTGTTCCAAAATAGGGATCCCCAAAAAGGCTATTTTTAGAAGAAGCTAATAGTAATTTTAAGTTGCTTAAAGTAGCTTCATGTCCCTCTATTACATTAGTAGAGGTGTTATTAAATATATTAGGGAAAGCTAAAGAATTCATTTATTTATTATTCCTCCTAAATTATTAGATAAATCTACTGCTCTTTTTAAGTCTTTATAACTTAAATCCCCTATTGTAGTATTTTTTGGTAATATAGCAGAGTTTTGAGAGTCATATCCATCTTTAGATAAGGAGGACATATCTAAATTTCCAACTCTTAATTTAGGTAAAGAAATAGCTTTAGATTTTGGATTATATAAAGAACCTATAATTACAGGTTTCCCATAATCATTATTCTCAAAATCTACAAAAACTATTTCTCCTTCTTGATATACATAATCACTATTAGGGAGAACACACACTGTGGCATAAGGGAGATATTTATCATTAGTAGATTCAGGAGATATCCCATCTCCGTGTAATACAGGAATCCTTACTTTGAATTTATTTGTAGGATTTAATTTAAAAATAGGATTTTCATATTCCCTATCCACTATTACAGCTTTCATTAGCATTATAACTCATCTCCTAAAATTCTAGTAAGTGTTAAAGTGGTTCTAAATCCACTCATATCTACTGAATCTGATTGTTGGGTAATTATATAAGTACCACTAGCATTATATTTAGAACCATAAAATCTAACATCTAATTTAACATAGCTCATCAATATTGCAGGTTTAAGTAAACCTTTTAATGTAATAGTAGCTTTAATAGGATAGCTAGTAACTTGATTCCACCAAGTCTTATCTACAGCAGTAGGTTTAAATATGTTAGGGTTAGTAATTAAATTAGGGGCATAAATATAATCAAATTCCCCTTCATCATTTATCCTATACCCATATTCAGTTTGTTTTAAACTTTTAGAATAATCGTATAATAAGGTATAAGCATCATCTGATGTAACATCAAAATCTACTACTATATCTGCTGTAGGGTAACCAACTATTATTTCATAATCTTCTAGTGAATTTAATTCCCCTACTGTCTTAGCTACTTTAATAATTTTTATATAAGGACCACCAAATTCCCCTGAAATATCATCATATATATTATAAATATATTTATGATTAGATGTAAAAGAATCTTCAGTGTCTGTTACACTAGTCATACATCCTACTAAGTAACTTAAATAATCTAGTGGGGAAGTATTTAATTTTGCTTCTATATCTACTTCTTTATCATCTACATTTAACAAACCCTTAATATTTACTAAGCTTTCATCCCTCATTCCATAAAATATATCTAATAATCCAAAAGATTCATTATAAAGAATACTTTTAAATACATTGCTAGGTTTATCATGGGTTTTTGGAAAATCAAAATTCCCCATAGAAGCTAATTTAGCTCTACTTACTGCACTTATAGTGTAGTTAATAGTAGATGATTGTATATTTATTTTACGCGTAACTTTAGTTATTATAGCTTCTTCTTCTTTATAAATAAAATTAGGTAAAGAATAATCTCCATAAGATATAGTCATTAATCTATCTTTAGAAGCTTTACTTAAAATTTTATCTATCTTATTAGAATCATCTCCTGCTTGTATAGCATATACTAAACTTAAAGTGTAGGAATTTACACTACCGTTAACTTTATTTACCCTTAAACTATTTATAAAATTAGGAAAAGAAGCTAATATTTTTCTATTAAATCCATTTTCATCTACTACATTTTGGGTTGTTTTACTATAATTCCCAAAAGTATATCCCCCTATAGTAGCTATTATAAAAGGGGTTTCAACCCTACTTGTGGCGGAGAGTAAATCTAAAGCCATTTTTAAACCTCAAAAGATAATCCTGATATGTTAGGTATTTTTAAATATGTTCCTGGAGTAGGGTTAGTAAAAGGATCTTGTATTTTATTAAAATCACATATAATCCAGAAAAAAGTGGGGGAGTTATAATAATTTAAAGATATATTATCATAAGTATCATTTACTGCCACTTTGTGTAATATATAGGGGATAGAATCCTTCAATTGAGAAGTTAATCCATAAATATATTTATTATCTTCTATATTATAATAGTAAGGAAAGTTAGAATACCTAGATATATAATCATAATCTCTATAAGATTTATCAGTCAAAATATCCATTATTTTACCCCCTTAAATAAATTTCTTTCTAAAGTTCTAGATAATCCTCTCATACTTCCCTGATTAGCTACTGTAACAGCATCATAAGGATCTACTTCAGAAACTTGAAAACCTATTTTAACTACAGCATATTTATTATTAGATAATAAAGGCATTTCATATGTAACCATAACACCCCCATTTATTACCCCTTTAATAAATATATCGTTAGCAAATCTAACTGCAACTAAAGGAGGGTTAACCATTCTTTCTGCACTTAAATAAGAGGGAAGAGCACAAGCTTGCAATCTTTTAATTATAGTATCTACATAATCATCCCCTAACTCTACCTTTAAATTACTTACTCCATAATTTATTTGAGTCATCATATCTCTATGGAGAGTTAAATTTATTTGGATAGTACGAGGACCTGAGTTTGAATAGGAAAATATAGGTGCAGTTCTACTTAATATAGATGTAGATGAAAATGTTGAGCTTAAATTATCAGTTATACTATCTGGAGTAGTAGGAAGAACCACAAAAGTACCATTACCTTTCTCATCAAGTAAATGATACATATAAATATAATTTTCTATTAAATTAAATTTTTTAGGAGTAGATGTTAGTATAGATGTAGTAGTATTAGGCATTATTCACCTCTACTTATTACTTTATAAGTGTCTTTATCTGCATACCCATTTAAATCAAACAATAATTTTCCATTTGGAGATTGATCTAAATTTTTCATAATTTCATACAGATAATTAGTTAATTTATTATCCCACTCTCCTTTAGTTTGGGGTATAAATTTAGGATTAAATTCTTTAGAATATTCTTGAATTCTTAATATATTATCCACTATAGGATCATAAGGAGAAACTACAGATAATAATAAATATTCAATTAATCTATCACTAAAAGCTATTTGTTTTCCTTCAATAGGCCAACCTACCATAGATAAGGGACTTAAGTTTTTATAAGGAGATGGGGCATTATTTATAATGGAGGTCTCTTCATTATTATTTATTTCAAATTTATTTTGAATGTATTCTCTTACATTTAAGGTCCCATCAACATTTCTATAGTTAATGTTTTCTTTATATGCAGAAATTAAATTATAATCTCCCTCTAATATGACTAGAGAATATTTATGTGTTTTAGGTAATTTTACTGCTAGATAAAAATTTTCTTCATTAAAAGTTAATCTTTTTGCTAAGCTAATATCATTTATATTGTCATTTATAATATCTTTTGTTGTTATTATAGCAGGGTTTCTAAAAGATACTCCAGGGTATGTTTTAGATAAATCTTTTAACGGCTTATTCGGAATGATTCCAAATAAGCTGTCTGAACTTATTTGTTTTTCAGGTGGATTAAAATCCTAATAATTAGGAAGTATGTTGCATCTGTTGCGCCAATTACGGTGTCTTGTACTGAAAAATGTAAACATCAGACAGTCAACAGGTTGCGACTAAATGCGCGGGTGAGCTTGGAAAGTTTTGTAACTGCTTGATATTGTTGGTGTTGGATGTGTTGTGAAAAAAACAAATTATTTTACATTTGTTTAATCCGAAATATATTACAAAATTTGCATTTGGAAATACAGTGAGATAATGACAGCAAACAATAGCGAAAGATGGAAAAAGTGCCAAGAGATTATTAAGGATAATCTCGGGCCGGACCCGGTTCCGTATGAAACCTGGTTCGCCCCTATTGTAGAAGAAAGTTTTATAAACAATGTCTTGACATTGCGTGTCCCGACAAACTTCTACGCAGAGGTGCTTGAAAGTCGCTATCTTGATTTGTTGCGTGCAACTTTGTTCCGCGTGTATGGCAAGGGTATAAAGTTGAACTATTCTTATGACATTGTAAAAGATGTGCCGGAATCGCATGTGGTAACACAGGTGCCGCACAAGAGTCCTGCAGTACAGGAAATGAATCCATTTGTGCAGCAGGACCGTTTTTCGAGCGTGGCGCTCGATTCACAGCTGAATCCGATATATACATTTGAGAATTATTGCGAGAGCAAAAGCAATAAATTGGCATTTACCATAGCTAATGCGATTGTTCGACATCCTGAAAAACAAACGTTCAACCCGATGTTTATATTCGGTCCAACAGGTGTTGGAAAGACACATTTGATTCAGGCGATAGGTATAGGCATGAAGGAGGAGAATCCTGATTTGCGTGTGCTTTATCTCAGCGCCCGTACGTTTGAGTCGCAATATACTACAGCGGTAAGAAACAATAAGGTCAATGACTTTATAAATTTCTATCAAAGCATTGATATGCTTATTATGGACGATGTCCAGGAATTTGCAGGCAAAACGGCTACACAAAACACATTCTTCCATATCTTCAATCATTTGCACAACAAGCAAAGACATTTGATATTGTCGTGCGATTGTCCTCCGTCTGAATTGGATGGAATGGAGCCTCGTTTGTTGTCGAGGTTCAAATGGGGCATGACGGTGGAATTGTCGAGTCCGGACTATGAATTGCGCCGTAATGTGTTCTTGAAAAAAGCTCTTCAAGCCGGTGTTGAAATTCCGGAAGACATTGTGGACTATGTGGCAGAGAACGTGAAGGACAATGTGCGTGAGATAGAAGGTGTATTCGTGTCGTTGATGGCGCATTCTACGGCTCTTAATCTGCCTCTGACTGTCGATTTGGCAAGAAATGTGTTGTCCAACTCAGTCAAGATGAGCCGCCGTCAGGTGACGTTTGACGTGATTGTCGACGCTGTATGCTCGCAGTTCAGCATTGATAAGGATTTGCTCTATGGCAAGTCGAGAAAGCGTGAGGTAGCCGATGCGCGCCAGTTGGTGATGATGCTTGCCAAGAAACACGCAAAGATGTCGTCTACCAATATCGGTTT
>ENA-OOYP01000187-OOYP01000187.1-human-gut-metagenome-genome-assembly--contig:-NODE-187-length-10721-cov-3.569192_pt1 | contig 10721 bp, 9 predicted proteins | sample MGYA00241705_ERZ501382 | MGnify/ENA primary metagenome ERZ501382 (study PRJEB25962, sample SAMEA2042741) | human gut metagenome | biome: human gut; feature: human-associated habitat; material: faeces...
CAGAGCGGTTCGGGTTGGGGCAGGGCAGGCACCTCTTCCGTCAGTATCTTCGTCACGATGCTGTCGGTATCTCCCTCGAGCACCACCTCGTAAGGCTGTCCTGTGCTCTTGGGCAGTTTTCTGTTTCTTCCTCCTCCCGGGCTGCAACTTGCCAGAAAAAGGAACAAAAGACAGCCGGCAAGTAGGATCTTTAAAGATTCTCTAACCATTTTTCCCCCACCTTTCCTTACTTATTCATCTTCTCTTCATCCTCGTGCTCACGGATTTCTCCGATTTTCTTCGAGGTGCTGAGCAGACCGCAGGCGGCGTAGATGTCCTGGCCGCGGCTGGCACGGATGGTGGTGAAGACACCATGCTGGGTGAGGTAATCACGGAACTGCTCCATCTTCTCATCATCCACACCTTGCAGAGGAATGTCTGGAATTTGGTGGAAACGGATCAGGTTGAAGCGGCAGTCAAGTCCCTTCACCAGCTTGATGATGGCCTTGGCATGCTGCATACTGTCGTTTACGCCCTTAAACACGATGTATTCGAAACTCAGGCGGCGTTGATGAGAGAAATCATAGTTCCTCAGCAGTTCTACTACCTGCTCAATGCCCATGCCCCTTTCGGCAGGCATCAGTTCTGCGCGCTCAGAAGGGATAGGGTCGTGCATGCTGATGGCCACATGGCAGTCGCTCTCTTCCAGAAACCGCTTCAGCTTGTTCTTCACGCCCACCGAACTTACCGTGATGCGCTTCGGGCTCCATGCCCAGCCGTAGTCGGCGGTGAGAATCTCTGTGGCGCGCAGCACATTGTCGAGATTATCCATCGGCTCGCCCTGACCCATGAACACGATGTTGGTAAGCTTGTCCACCTCCGGCAGCGAGTAAATCTGGTTCAGAATGTCGCCTGCAGGCAAGCTGCCCTCAAACCCCTGCTTGCCGGTTTGGCAGAACAGGCAGTTCATCTTGCATCCCACCTGCGAAGAAACGCACAGCGTGGCGCGGTCTTTGTCGGGGATGTAAACCGTCTCGACAAATTTGCCGCTTCGGGTAGGGAAGAGGTACTTGATGGTACCATCCACCGAATGTTGCGCATCGGAATATCCGAAGCATCCTATTTCGTATTCGGCAGCGAGTTTGGCACGGTTCGCCTTCGAGATGTTGGTCATCTCGTCAATGCTCTTCACATGCTGCTCATAGAGCCACTTCGCCATCTGCCCACCGGTGAAGGCGGGCATGCCTAAGTCCTTTGCTACCTGCTTCAATTCGGCAAGTGTAAGGCCCAAAAGATATTTTTTTTCATTATTCATACTGCAAAGATAGTGTTTTTTGCCGAAAAATTAGTATCTTTGCCACATATTTTAATATAATAAGATAAAATAAAGATAAAAAACACAGATTTAGCCCCCCGAAAAGGGCTGAAGTGAACAAAAATAACGTAAGAAAATGAGAGAAAAAATAGACCTTTTCTTGCCTTGCGAATACATCGACGATGCGCAGAATGCCTTGTCGGTGCTTCATGAGTACAAGACTGTACAGCATATCCACTTCCTGGTGAGTGCTGATTTTGCCGCTCATCATCAGGTACCCGAAGGATGTACGTTTGTCATCACCGACCGCCTGGAAAGCAGTAACACCATTGTCAGCATCGCTGAAAATACAGATGCCGACTACGTGATGATCTGTACCCGCCACACCACCATAGGATGGGGAAACAACACGCTGGAGCGATTCCTCAGAGTGGCAGATGATACGGATGCCGTCATGGTTTACGCTGACCACTACAAGATGGTGGAAGGCAAAATGGAGAAACATCCGGTAATTGACTACCAGTCAGGTTCTTTGCGAGATGACTTCGACTTTGGAAGCCTCTGGTGCATCAAGGCACAGACGCTGGCCGACTACATCGCCCAACCCGACCGCGAAGAGTATCAGTTTGCCGCCCTCTACGACCTCCGTCTCTATCTGAGCCGCGTGGGCGAAATCTTCCATCTCAACGAATTCCTCTATTCAGAAGCCGAACTCGACACCCGTAAGAGCGGCGAGAAGCAGTTTGACTATGTAAACCCGCGCAACCGCGAGGTGCAGATTGAGATGGAAAAGGCATGCACCCAGCATCTGGGCAAGGTGGGCGCCCTGATAGACACCACCTTCTACCGCCAGCCCGACTTCGGTGAGCAGGATTTTGAATACGAGGCATCTGTCATCATCCCCGTCTTCAACCGCGAAAAGACGGTGGCTGATGCCGTGAAGAGTGCGCTGGGACAGAAGGCCAACTTCAAATTTAACGTCATCGTGGTGAACAACCATTCTACCGACCGCACCGGCGAAATACTGGATGAACTTAAAGCCGACAACCTGATACAGATTGTGCCGGAGAGAACCGACCTGGGAATAGGCGGATGCTGGAACGAAGCCATCAACAGCAGTTTCTGCGGAAAGTTTGCCGTACAGCTTGACAGCGATGACCTCTATTCTTCACCAAAGACACTCCAGAAGATAGTAGATGCCTTCTACAAGCAGAAGGCAGCCATGATTATCGGCTCGTACCGCATGTGCGACTTTGACCTCAACACCCTGCCACCGGGACTGATAGACCACAAGGAGTGGACCGATGAAAACGGATGCAACAATGCGCTGCGTATCAACGGATTGGGTGCTCCGCGCGCCTTTTTCACACCGCTGGTCAGACAGATCCAGTTTCCTAACACCTCGTATGGTGAGGATTATGCGCTCGGCTTGGCATTTTCGCGCCGTTACCGCATCGGCAGAATCTACGACGAACTCTACCTCTGCCGCCGCTGGGGAGGTAACAGCGATGCAGCCCTCAGCGTAGAGAAGGTGAACGCCAACAACCTGTATAAGGACCGCCTGCGCACCATGGAACTGAAGGCACGCCAGCACCTGCTGCAGGGCAAGGCCGACATTATGGAAGACAGCAGCATCTCGCGTTTCTTCAACCGTCAGCTGGAGGTTTGGACCGATGCGCGCCACCGCTTCCGCGACCTCAAGCATGTAGAAACCCGCCAGTTCTCCGACCAGCTGAAACTGCAGTGGAACCCAGCCCGCATCGTAAGTACGGGCGCCAAGATAGATAAGAAAACCCTGGGCGAGCGCCCTTGTTTCCTTTGCGACAAGAACCGTCCTAAGGAACAGATGTCGAAGCAGATAGATGAGAAATTCCATCTTCTGGTGAATCCGTTCCCGATTCTGCCAGTCCACTTCACCATTCCGGCACGCAAGCATCAGCCTCAGCTCATCTACAAGAACTACGGCGAGATGCACCGCTTCATCAGTCTGCACAGCGACCTGATGGTGTTCTACAACGGTCCGAAGTGTGGTGCATCGGCTCCAGACCATCTTCATTTCCAGGCAGGAACCAACGGCATCCTTCCTCTTCAGACCAACTGGCAGCGTCTTTCCCGCAACTTGACCGACATCATCTCTCTCAATGATGAGGAGAAAATCTCAGTGGTTCGCGACTTCATCGTTCCCGCCTTCGTCATCATCTCGAAGAGTGCTGAGAGCGATGAGGCCCTCTTCCGCCGTCTCTACAAGGCAATGCCTCAGCGTGGCGACGAAACCGAACCGATGATGAACATCATCTCCTGGCGCAAGGGCGAGGAATTCATCAGCGTGGTCATTCCGAGAGAAAAGCACCGTCCGGAAGCCTATTTTGCCGAAGGCGACGCCCAGTTTGTGGTTTCGCCAGGAGCACTGGATATGAGCGGGCTCATCATCACCCCTCGTGAGGAAGATTTCCGAAAGCTGACCGAGGAGAAAGCCCTCTCGCTGCTGCAGGAATGTGGCGTTTCGGAAGAAAAGATGAACGCCATCATCGCCAAACTGAAGGCATCTAAGGATGCCGAGGATGCAGCCGAAGCCTCTTCCACCTTATATAATAAAGGTAAGCAGCCCGACGTAACGGTGGGCATCGTGAGTGCGCAGAAGATTCATTTCTCGCTCAACAAACCTTATCTTGCCAAGGGCGAAAAGGTGCTGGGCGAACAGGTGGTAGAATTCTCTGAGGGCGGTGTGCTCTGGAACGGCAACCAGTACAGCCAGCTCACCTTCCATCCGCAGAGTGCCGACGCCTCGTTTTCGCTGAGCGATGTAACCATCGGTGTCAACTTCCACTGGGAGCGCAAGGAAACTCAAACCTTCCTGGGTACGCTCCGCTTTGTGGTAGAATCGGATAAGATTGTGGCAATCAATGAGTTGCCTGTAGAGAAATATCTGGAGAGCGTCATCAGCAGTGAGATGAGTGCCACTTCGAGTCTCGAACTCCTGAAGGCGCACGCCGTCATCTCCCGTTCATGGCTCCTGGCACAGATGAAGAAGCGCCGAGAGGTGGCTGAGAGCGGCAACAACTTCTTCTCCTTCACCAAGAAGGAAGATACGCTCATCCGCTGGTACGATCGCGAAGACCACACCCTCTTTGATGTATGTGCCGACGACCACTGCCAGCGCTACCAGGGTATCACCAAGGAAACATCGCCCCATGTAGCTGAAGCCATCCGCCAGACCAAGGGACAGATTCTGATGGACGGCGAAGAAATCTGCGATGCAAGATTCTCGAAATGCTGCGGCGGAATAACCGAGGAATTCCAGTATTGCTGGGAGGACACGCCGAAGACTTATCTCACGGCGGTTCGCGACATCGCCCTGGGCGTGGAACATACACAGCCTAATCTGACCAATGAGGAAGAGGCTGAGAAATGGATCCGCTTCAATCCGCCAGCTTTCTGCAACACGCAGGACAAGAAAATCCTGTCAGAAGTGCTCAACGACTATGATCAGGAAACCGTCAATTTCTACCGCTGGAAGGAAACGCTCAGCCAGGAGAAGTTGCAGCAGCTCATCGCTGATAAACTGAAGATGGACCTGGGTGCCATCCTAGACATGAAGGCCGTGGAGCGCGGCAAGAGTGGAAGAATCAGCAAACTCCAGATCATCGGAACAGAGAAGACCTTTACCATCGGTAAGGAACTCGAAATCCGCCGTACGCTGAGCGACAGTCATCTGCTGAGTTCAGCCTTCGTGGTGGATAAGTATGATAAGGATGAACAGGGAGTGCCTCAGCGTTTCGAACTCATCGGAGCCGGTTGGGGGCATGGAGTAGGCCTCTGCCAGATTGGTGCTGCCGTGATGGGCGAGCAGGGTTATCATTATGATGCCATCCTGCTGCACTACTATCAGGGTGCTGAAATCAAGAAACTTTATAAATAGTGATGTAAAATGGTAACAAAGAAAAACAGTCGGAGTCCATGGGCATGGATTCCGACCCTCTATTTTGCCGAAGGACTCCCCAACGTCATCGTAACCGCCCTCTCTGTAGTGATGTACATGCAGTTGGGGCTGACCGATGCTGAGGTGGGTCTCTATACCGGATGGCTCGCCCTTCCCTGGGTCATCAAACCCTTGTGGAGTCCGTTCATAGATTTGCTGAAGACTAAGCGCTGGTGGGTGCTCACCATGCAGGCTCTCATCGGAGCTGCCCTTGCCGGCATCGCTTTCTCGCTGCCTACCGCCTTCTGGTTCCAGGCAACGATGTGCTTCTTCTTCCTCATCGCCTTCTGTAGTGCTACTCACGACATTTCGGCAGATGGTTTCTACATGATTGAGCTGGATGAACATACTCAGACTAAGTTTGTAGGCTTGCGAAATACCTTCTACCGCCTCGCCATCATCTTTGTGAATGGTTTTCTGGTGATGCTGGCAGGTGTGCTTCAGGTTCTCTTCCGCAACCAGATTCGCTTCTCATGGGCGCTGATATTCTATGGCCTGGCAGGCATCTTCATCGCGCTGTGGCTCTATCACAGCCGTTTCATGCCGCGTCCTGCCGACGATGTGCAGACCGAACGGAGCGTGGGCGAAGTGGCTCACGAGCTGAAGAACATGTTCGGCACGTTCTTCCAGAAGTTCCCCGTCAAGGAAACCATCTGCGTCATGCTCTTCCTCCTGCTCTATCGATTCCCCGAGGCCCTGCTCAACACCATGACCAAGACCTTCATCCTCCGCCCCAACTCACAGGGCGGACTGGGACTCTCGCCCCAGGAATATGGCTTCGCCAATGGCACCGTCGGACTCATCGGACTCCTCCTGGGCGGCATCATCGGCGGCATCCTGGTGAGCCGCGACGGCATGAAGAAGTGGCTGTGGCCCATGGTCATGGCGATCACGCTACCCGATGCTGTCTACATCTTCCTGAGCTACTCGCTCAACTCCAACCTCATCGTGGTTTCCTCCTGTCTGTTTGTCGAGCAGTTCGGCTATGGCTTGGGCTTCACCGTCCTCACCCTCTACATGCTCTTCTACAGCCAGGGCAAATTCAAGACCTCCCATTATTCCATCTGTACGGGCATTTCCTACCTCGGCCTCATGCTTCCCGGCATGCTCTCGGGCTATCTCAAGGACATGGTGGGTTATCGCCTGTTCTTCATCATCGTCATGGCGTGCTGCACCATCACCTTCGTAGTCACCGCCTTCCTCAAGATCGACCCCGACTTCGGAAAAAAAGAACCCATTCCCCTCGATGACGAGGAAGAAGAGGAAGAATAAGGGGGAGTAATTCCCATAAAAAAGGCCGCCGAGAATCGTCTCAGCGGCCTTTTCTTGTTAAAGTATTATAAAACATTCGCCTCTTTCATTGTGATATCATTTTAATATCATATTTTTGCGACATCAAAATGATATAAACATAAACAGTAAAATATGGAAAATAAGGAATTTGCATTTCAGGGCAAGACCATAAATGGCATCCTGATGTTAGTGATCAACCTTCTCGTCTTCCTGACAGGAATAGGAATGTTTGTATTGGCTTGCCTGTCAGAAGAAACATGGCAGGCCTGTGTATGCGGCATCAGCAGCGCAGTGCTCCTCATCTTGAGCATCATCTGCGTTTGCGGTTTTATCCTCGTAGAGCCAGGACAGGCACGCGTACTGCTTTTCTTCGGTAAGTATCGTGGTACGTTTACCCAGCCAGGTTACTATTGGCTGAATCCGTTTATCAGTCAGAAAAAACTCTCGCTTCGAGTGCGCAACCTCGATGCCGAACCCATCAAGGTGAACGACAAGACGGGCAACCCCATCATGATCGGCATGGTATTGGTATGGAAACTGAAAGATACCTATAAAGCCATTTTCGAGATCGACACCCAGACGATGGCAGAAGGTTCTGTCGGCCAGGCTGGCGTCGGAGCCTCTGCCGCACAGGTGATGAATATGCTGGGCCGTTTCGTTCAGATTCAGGCAGATGCCGCTCTCAGACAGGTGGCAGGACAGTATGCCTACGACGATGACGAGGATGACAACAGCAGCAAGAAAACGCTTCGTGATGGAAGCGACGAAATCAACAAGGAGTTGGAGGCTCGCATCGACGAGCGTTTGGCGATGGCAGGCATCGAGGTAGTAGAGGCTCGCATCAACTATCTGGCTTATGCTCCGGAGATAGCAGCCGTGATGCTTCGTCGTCAGCAGGCTTCGGCCATCATCTCTGCCAGAGAGAAGATTGTGGAAGGCGCTGTCTCGATGGTGAAGATGGCTTTGCAGAAGCTGAGCGACGAGGAAGTAGTCGAGCTGGACGACGACAAGAAGGCTGCCATGGTCAGCAACCTGCTCGTAGTGCTCTGTGGTGACGATACCGCCCAGCCTGTGGTGAATACGGGTACATTGAATCATTAACAGCATGGCTAAAAAAGAGACAACTACAAAGAGTTTTATATTACGCATCGATTCGGAAACGATGAGCGCCATTGAAGCATGGGCTGCTGACGAGTTCCGTTCTACCAACGGCCAACTGCAATGGATCATCTCCGAAGCGCTGCGCAAAGCAGGCAGACTGCCTAAGAAACAGAAGGAAAAATGAAAAACAAACTGTTGCATTTTGCGCTCGACCTGTTCAGTGCCAGCGATGACGAGGAGCAGGACAGCATCTTCGCACAAGTCAAGATTTATCGCACAGCAAGTGTCAGAATTTTCGAGTACATCATCGGAATCCTGTTGCTTGCCATTTGGCTCCTCATCATCAGAAACATCATCCATGCCGCAGCCGAGGAATGGCATTCTTACCTTATCGTCGCCATCTTCGGCACAGTCAGCGTTGGTCTCAGCTTCCGTCACAGCTATCATCCATCGGCCTACGATCTGCCATTCGTCAAGATAGTCAACGCCCGGCAAGTACGCTGCCTGTCGCTTTGCAGCCGCCTGCAGTCTGTTGTTTTTGCACTCTTCTTTATATGGGGCGGCTGTGCAGAATGGATAGAGAGCGAGAGCATCTTCTTAGGCGGAATAATAACTATCTTTGCCCTTTTGGTTCTGAATTGCATATTCTTTACCTACAAGATATACAAGTTGCGAAACCTGGTAGAAGTAGAAGCCCCCTCGCCCACTATCCGGAACGAGAAACTCCTCATCGTCGGCACATTGGTGTTGTCCATAGCTGTAGGGTTCGGAGTACATTATATTCCGTTCTGGGACAGTCTGCCAGGTCTCGTGAGTGGATTTTTGAAGGGCTTAGTCTCCATAGCCCTGATTGCCGGTATCATCTGGGCAGGCAACAGATTCTTCGGCCTTTTCCGCGAAATAGACAAAGAGAGTTCTGATTCGCCCGACAAACAATAACACCCTCCCAACAGCAAAATGCTGCCATCGGTCAGGTCAGAGAACCCGTCAGATGGCAGCATTTTTTCATTCTCAGCATCAAAGACCCGAGAAATAGGTCTTCAGCGCCGCTACATATTCCTGCATGGCCTGTCGGCCAGCCTCAGTCATTCTGCAGACTGTTCTCGGCTTGGAGCCCGAGCCGTCAGTCTCCTTCTCGATATAGCCAGCCGAGGCAAGTTTGTCCAACTGCACACTCAGGTTGCCCGCTGTAGCCTCCGTTTTCTCCTTCAGATACACGAAGTCGGCTTCTTCAGCACTCAGTAACACCGACATGATGGCAAGTCTCAACTGACTGTGTAATAGAGGATTCAGTTCCTGCATCATTTACGCTGTTTTTTTGATTGATAGTTCAGATAATGTCCTGGCGCGACAAGCGTTATCGCCGAAGAAACCGCCATCAGCATCGGCCATGCCAGGCTAATCACTGTGCCCGTGCATAAGTCATGCAGGAAGCCCACTCCCATCATGACACCTATCAAGCCGCACAGCTTCAGCAACTCTTCCTTCAGAATGGTACCGGTGCAGTAGGTTCCAATACCGGGCAGCAACAATCCCAGCAGAAACATTCCCGACCAGCCTTCCGGCTTGTCCCAATGCATGAGACTGTAAACGGCATAGGCGGCAAACACCCCCGTCAGGCACGCCCAGATGCTGTTGATACTCTTCGAGGTGTACGTAGAAGGCACATTCTTTTTCTTTCTTCCAGCTATCAGCGTGGCGACGCCACCCATAACAGGAATGCCCAAGTAGAGCCATCCCCAGGCTCCAGGACCAGTATATGCCGCAACAAAGACGGCAAGCGACACGACCATACACACATAACCCCAAATCAGGAACGTATTGCCCGAACCTACTGTCGAATCCCTTCTTGTCTGCTCTATCATCTGGTTGATAAGCTCAAGGCTCTCCTGCTCAGAAATCTTCTTTTCTTCCATTTTTCTTTTAGTTTGCGACTCCTTATATAATAATGGAGTCCAGTTGAACACTTAGTTTATTTTATAAACCACATCACTCTTCACACTCATGATTTCGGGCACAAAGATAACATAGTTTATTTTATAAACCAAACTTTTTCCCTCAAAAAACAAATATTTAACTTTAGTTTATAAAATAAACCATTCCCCCTTAAGGGCTGCAGAGGGGTTATTTCTCCTCTTCTCATAGCATGAAAAGTAGTTTCTTCTTGACCAAGAAGGCTGTTGGTTATAACTTCTAACGACCGAAGGGAGTGATAACTTATGAACTTGCTAAAGTAAGTAAATATAAAAAACATGTTCATCTTTTGTATTTTGTAAGTTTTATTTACTACATATTCACTCTTAAAACTTGCTATTTTGTGATTGTATATTTATACATTTCGTTCCTGGGCTTTATTTTGCATTTTTATGCATGAATATAATTCTTTTGTGTTATGGATAAATATCCATATTTCACAGAAAAAAATCTGCATAAACACTACAAAGCCTTTGATTTTTGTTCATTTTTTCATCCTGGCGCAGCAAATATCTTTGCATAACGGAGAGGGAGAAACAATTTCCTACTCTTCATCATTTCCTTGCTTTTGCGAGAGGGACTGACTGGTATAATGTAAAACATTTTATCTCAACAATCATTAAGACAGATAGGCATCATTTAGGTCAAAATGACTTTAACACGAACTTTCTGGTAGTGTGAAAAACACTTAATGTGGTGTCATTAGTGTCATTTGTCATTAGTGTCATTAAGGATTTTGAAAGAAAAAAAGTTCTACTATAGTATATAATAAATAATATATATTATTTATTATATACTATAGTAGAGAAAAAATGCCACGAAATCCTTAATGACAAATGACACTAATGACACTAATGACACCGTAACAAGTGTAAAATGACAAACTTGCTAAAATACTGCTTTTGTGTTTAAAATAAAGATTTTATACTCAAAACGATGTTAATGTAATTTGCATATAATCAGTAATTTACAGCACTGTTTCTTGCCATTTTCGACCTATTTTGCTTAACAAGTCATTCTACAAATGAACAAACAGCCGAAAAATGTATTATCTTTGCACCGTCAACCAATGAAAGTGCT
>ENA-OOYP01000194-OOYP01000194.1-human-gut-metagenome-genome-assembly--contig:-NODE-194-length-10529-cov-5.905385_pt1 | contig 10529 bp, 5 predicted proteins | sample MGYA00241705_ERZ501382 | MGnify/ENA primary metagenome ERZ501382 (study PRJEB25962, sample SAMEA2042741) | human gut metagenome | biome: human gut; feature: human-associated habitat; material: faeces...
AGGACCTTCAGGTCCACCCCTACGGGCATCCTTGCCTCCGAAGAGATTCAGGCGGTAAATCACGTGCAGCATCGCATAGCTGTTGATGGCATTATACTCCGTATCCGTACGGGATGTAGCAGAAATGGCACGAGAGAAGGTGCTCTGCTGGCGGAGAATATCGTAGAACTGCAGCATGATGGTAAGAGGCTTGCCCTTCAGGAAACCCTGAGAGAGCTGCGCATTCCATACAAACTCATCTGTATTCATGCTGCTGTCGCTATAACCGCGACGGCTGCTGATAGAGAGGCTTGAGTTCAGACTGGTACCCCAAGGCGCTGTAAGCGTCATGCTTGGTCCATAAGAGAACTGCCAGGTATTGAGGTTGCTGTTAGGCTGCAACTTGTTTGTAGCATGGTTATAATTCAATGTTCCATCGAGCGAAAGCTCCAGCCAATCGTTGCGATAGCTGAAAGAGAGGCGCTCTCTCCAAGTGGTACTGCGGGTGGTATTCTTCTGGGAATCAGACTGCTTGTCGAGACTCAGATAACTCACGTAGTTGTTGTAACCCAAGTAGGTGTCGGTATTCAAGTTCCATACACCGGCACTATCGATAGAGCAGTTGAACATAAAGGCTCCCATCACATTCCAGTTGCCATTGATATTCTCAGGTCGGGTGATTCTACCACCAGTCTTCTCATCGTAGGTCACCTTATTGCTGATGCTATTGTTGGTGGTTGAGAAGTTGATGAAGGTCATGACACCCTTGTTGTGGTTCTGCACGAAGTTGTTGTAGAACAATCGGAAGTTCTGAGTGAACGATGGCTTCAATCCAGGGTTACCCTTCGAGATGTTCAGCGGGTCGCTGTTATCTGTGATATCAAGCAACTGAGAGATGCTTGGCTGAGAAGTGGTACCTCGGTAGTTCACACGCAGGTTGCTCATCTTTGAGAAGCGATAACGGAAATCGAGGGTTGGACTGATATTCGTTACGTTGCGGACGGTATCTACATGCACTCCCTGATATTCCTGGATATACTTCGACTGTTGTGGCTGAATCATCACACCGAAGTTCAAGTTATACTTCTGACGGACGAATCGCATCATCACCTGGATATCGTGATTGTAGTTGCGATACTCAGAGAAACGGCTCAATTCATCATTTCTGTAATCGCCAAGCTGACCGGCAAACGGATTCAGGTAGCTATCCCAACCACGATATTCATGATCGCCATTCATGGCATACTTGCTGAAATCGTAGGTGCTGCGGTCACTCTTGGAGTAGCTGTAAGTAAACTTATAGCTGAACTGCAGGAAGGTAGCCTTCCAGAGTGGCTCACTATAGGTCAACTGGCCCGCATAACTGTAATTCTTCGAAGGAGTCAGGTTATAGCGGTTGGTCTGATAAGTAGAATCCTTACCCTCCGCTGTCTGTACGAGATAGAGCTTGGCATTGTTGAGCGAGATACTCTTGCTGTCATTATCCGTATATTTGGCATCCACACGAAAGGTAATGTTACGTCCCTTGTTGCCCAACTTGCGGTTGATCTGCAGCATACCCCTGATATTGTTATTATCAGAATAGGTGATTCCGTTAGTCAACTGACTGTTCACCATAGCCTCAGCCTTGTCCAACTCCTCAATACCTTCCTCAGAAAGAGGGTCTTTGGTGGTAATGGTATAAGGATCCTTGTTGTAAGAAGCCGACTGGCTGCCACTCAATCCATCGCTGGTACTCCAGGAGATGGAAGGACGGAAGAGGATATTGGTCATGGAATCAGGCATCCACTCCAATCGGATGTTACCATTCCAGCTGTTGCTGCGGGAGAAACTCTGGCTCAGGCTATTGCTGAAAGAGCTGCTGCTACCCATGAAGTTCTCGTTGGAACGACGGCTCCAAATATCGCCATCGCTGTGATTCCAGCGAAGTGAAGTATTAAACTTGAATTTATCTTTCAGTTCGTAATTGTAGTTGGCAGCTATCATCTTGCTGGCATTCAAACCGTTAGCACCTCCGAAGCCTCTACCGGGGCCACCGCCTCCGAAACCACGGTCGCTGGTGTTATTGGCATTGGCAAAGAGCATGAATCGGTTGTTATCACTGAAATAACCTCCCATGCCACGCATGTTATAGCGGCTCTTGTTGCCCACGCCCAGGTCGATATTGGAAATCAGCCCCCTGTTCATACCCTTCTTGATACCGAAGTCGAGCACGGTCTGCTCCTCACCGTCATCAATACCGGTCACCTTAGAGAGATCACTCTTCTCATCGTATGCCTTGATTTTCTCGATGATGCTGGTAGGCAGGTTCTTCAGGGCAGTCTTGGTATCGCCCGTCATAAACTCTTTGCCGTCTACGAGAATCTTCTTTACTTCCTTACCATTGATCTTAATAGTACCGTCATCGCTCACCTCTGCACCCGGCAGACGCTTTACGAGTTCCTCAACTACAGAACCTTCCGGTGTGCGATAGGCTGAAGAATTGTACACGAAAGTATCCTCCTTCAGAGTTACCTTCTGAGCCATAGCTGTTACCACTGCACCTTTCAGCATGATAGCCTCAGCACCCAGCACAATCTTACCCATAGCCAGATCCTTGTTATCAGAAATTTGGATACGCTTCATGGTAGACTTGTATCCTACGCTCGAAATCTTGAGCAGATACTTGCCATTAGCCGGAGCGGTGACATGAAAGAGTCCGTTCTCATTACTGATGGCACCAGCCACATACGTGCTGTCGCTCTTAAGCAATTGAATAGTTACCTGCTCAATGGCCTCCTTGGTATCGCGGTCGGTAATCTGACCGGATATCAGTCGCTGCTGAGCAAAGGATGCTATTGCCATCAACAGCAGCAGCATCGTCAGAATCGATTTTTTCATTCTTATTTTTAATTTGTTATTATTTCCAACTATGAGTGTTTTCACACATAATCGCTATGATATTCTATTATCATTTTTGTTACTCGATTGTTTTGACGCGTTAAATACACCAAGGTTTAATGCATTCTGAGATAAAAAACGCAAATTTAGCAACTTTTTTTTTGTATTGTCTCCATTTTAGTGTATCTTTGCACAAAAATTAATACGTTAGAATGTTATGGAACAAAGAGTAATCATATCAACCCAACTGGAAAGCGAACTGGTAAGTGCACTTTCTGAGTGTGAGCACGACAAGCTTTTTGTGCTTACAGATACTACGACATTGGAACTATGCATGCCTGTATTGCAGAATTTTTACTGCATGAAGGAAGCCCATATCATCACTATTCCGGCTACCGACAGCCATAAAGACATCGAAAGTCTGATGATGGTATGGAAAGGACTGCAGGAGGGAGGAGCTTCACGCCACTCCTGTATGATTAATCTGGGCGGCGGTATGGTAACCGACCTGGGTGGCTTTGCTGCCAGCACTTTTAAGAGAGGTATCAACTTTATCAATATTCCTACCACCCTGCTGGCTATGGTAGATGCATCGGTAGGTGGAAAGACAGGCATCAACTTCGGCGGACTGAAGAACGAAGTAGGTGTGTTCAACGATTCTAAGTTCGTTATTCTCGATACAGAATTCTTAAAGACGCTCGATGCAGAAAACATCTGTTCGGGCTATGCAGAGATGCTGAAACACGGTCTGATTTCTACAGAAGCCATGTGGGAAGAACTTGTCAGTTTCGACCTCGACAAGCCTGATTTGAAGCAGTTGCAGCGCATGGTAGGCGACAGTGTGAAGGTAAAGGAGCGCATTGTAGAGCAGGATCCTCACGAGCAGAGTATCCGCAAGGCGCTGAACCTGGGCCATACTTTCGGTCATGCATTTGAGAGCTGGGCTTTGAAGCGCAAGCCTATCCTGCATGGTTACGCTGTGGCATTCGGTCTCATCCCTGAACTCTATCTGAGTGTTGCCAAAACCGGATTCCCTACTGAGAAGATGCGCCAGACCGTAAACTTCATCAAGGAATTCTATGGTACACTGGATATTACCTGCGATGACTATGATGAGCTCATCGAACTGATGCATCATGACAAGAAGAACCAGAATGGCATCATCAACTTCACGATGCTGGGTGGCATAGGCGATATCCGTATCAACCAGACAGCTACGACAGAAGAGATCAAGGAAGCACTCGACTTCTTCAGAGAAGGATAATTCAGCTAAAGAATCTTTCTTCAGAGAATCCCTTTAAAGAAAGATAGCACGCTTCGGCTTTCCGGTTTCGGTAAGCGGGAGATGCTCTACATGAAGGAATTCCCTTGGAATCCAATATTTATGATCAGATAAGAGGCGGCGAACAGTCGCCTCTACTTTTTCTATCTCCTCATCTTCAGTCAGGAGGACTGCAATCTCTCCAAACTTCCCGTCTTTCTTCTTGGCTATCATGAAAGGTTTTTCAAGATAAGGCTTCAACAGAGCCTCAACCTCTTCTATTTGTATCTTGATACCTCCGCTGCAAATCACATTGTCTTTTCTGCCTTTGATGCGAAAACGGAGTTTTTCCACCTTATTATATATATAGGATTCTATTTCCACTATATCGTTCGTTACCAGGGGCTCAGCACAGACCTGCGGAGCATCTATCACCAAACAACCTTCATCGGTCTGACTGATTTTCACACTATCGAAAGGCTGGTACCATTCGCTGGCCTCAGCACCGTTAATTCTTCTCAGGGCAATATGCGAGAGCGTTTCGGTCATTCCGTAGGTACTCCAGATGGCAATATCGCCGGGAAGAGCCTTCAGTTTCTGTTCGAGAGCCTCATCTATGGCTCCGCCACCGATAATAAGATGCCTGATGCGGCAGAGACGAGCCCGCTCTTCAGGAACCTGCAGGGTGTTATAAACCTGCATCGGGACCATCGCAGCGAAGGTAATCTCTTCATTTACATCTTTCAAAGGATGCCCACTTGGGCAAACAGAAATAAGATGGAGATGGCGCTCTATACTCCGCACCACCACCATCTTACCTGCAATATAATCGAGCGACATACAGAGCATGGCGCTATCACCAGGTTTCAATCCCAGGAAATCACAAGTGATGCGGGCCGAGTTGAGCATTCGCTTCTTCTCAACCATCATCGGCTTGGGCTTTCCCGTGGAGCCACTGGTATGCACCAGCACCCGGTCGCTACCGTTATTCCATTCTGAAAGGAAATCTTCTAAAGTCATTTTACTACAAATAATTGATCACCACGAATCTCCAAAGGCATCGGTATATTATCAGTAAAGAGCTGTCCGGTGCCCAAGCCTTGCGGCATCTTGACATTAGGACCATATACTTTAGCTGCATAATGAGCAATAGCATTCAGACCGATATTACTCTCAAGAGCAGAAGTAATCCAGCTGCCGATACCACGCTGGTTAGCCAGTTCTATCCACTCGTTACATCCATAGATGCCACCATGAAGTGAAGGCTTCAAGATGATATATTGTGGACGAATGGTATCGAGCAGAGCCTCTTTCATGCTTCTCACATTCACACCAATCAACTCCTCGTCTAGGGCGATAGGAAGCGGTGTTTCGCGACAGAGCTGGGCCATCTTAGGCCACTGATGCTGTTTGATAGGCTGCTCAATCGAATGAATGTCATATTTAGCCAAAGCCTCCAGCTGGCTCATCGCATTCTCCGGCAAGAAGCCGCCATTGGCATCTACACGCAATTCAACCTGTTCCTTGGTATACACATCACGGATGCGCTTGATGAGATCGAGTTCCTTGAAGAAATTGATGGCACCGATTTTCAGTTTCACGCAATGGAAACCCGCCTGGAGCTTCTCCTCCAACCGGGCCAGCATCTCCTCGTAAGTACCCATCCACACCAATCCGTTGATGGTAATACCTTCTTCACCTCTTCCGAAAGGAGAATCGAAGAGATCTGTCAGGTTCTCCATTCCGGCTGGAACAGAAACCCCTTTCTGCTTCAACATTTCTGAAGAAGATGCTCCTTCAGCAGGAACAATCTCCAAAAACTTCTTCGCTGCATCGAAGAACGAAGCAAAGGCTGTTTCCAAACCGAAGGTGATGCTAGGGTAAGCACGAATCATATCGTATGGAATGCGTCCCATCTGCTCCACCATCTGACAAACCTGTCGCAGGGTCATCTCATATTCCGGTTTGGCATCGCAACTGAGATCAGGGAGCGTAGCACACTCTCCCACTCCTTCTATCCCCGGCATGTCATCCGAAGTAAGAGTCAGATAATAACTGTGTCTCGTGGTATAAACCCCACGAGACGTGCCTGCTGGCTGCTTAAAGTGGAGCGTGCGCTCCGAGATGTCTATCTTATACACTTTATTTAAATGTTAAATGTTGAATGTTGAATGTTGAGTGTTGAATTATCCTTCCTCACTTACTTCTTCTGTTTCAATTCATACAGATCCTTGCGGCGGTCGCGAAGATTTCTTACAGCACCGTAGGTATGAAGCTCATTCAAGAGATTCAGGTCAACATCTGATACGAGAATCATCTCGGTATTAGGTGTTGCCTCTGAACGCTTGCCATCGTTAGGGAAAGCAAAGTCGCAAGGGGTGAACACGGCACTCTGGGCATACTGGATATCCATGTTGTGAACACGAGGCAGGTTGCCCACACTACCCGCAATGGCTACATAGCACTCGTTCTCGATGGCACGGGCCTGGGCACATACTCTTACTCGGGAGTAAGCATTCTGGGTATCGGTCATGAATGGAACGAAGAGAATCTGCATGCCATCCTCAGCCATTAATCTTGACAACTCAGGGAACTCCACATCATAGCAGATGACGATACCAATCTTACCGCAATCGGTATCGAAGGTCTGGATATGGCTACCACCACTCAATCCCCAGCACTTCTGCTCATCTGGTGTAACATGAATCTTCTCATACATATCCACGCTACCATCTCTGCGGCAGAGGAAGCCTACATTATAGAGGGAATCATCCTTGAGATAAGGCATACTACCCGTGATGATATTGATGTTGTAACTGATGGCCAACTCGCGGAAACGGTCACGGATTTCTTCGGTATACTGCGCCATCTTTCGGATGCTCTGCGCCTCACCCAAATCATTGAAACGAGCCATCAAAGGCGCATTGAAATACTCTGGGAAGAGGATAAAATCGCTCTTGTAATCGCTCACAGAATCTACGAAGAACTCTACCTGCTCAAAGAGGTCATCCACCGAAGCGTATGGGCGCATCTGCCACTGTACCAATCCGATTCTTACGGTTGGCTTGCGGTCTACATAAGAATCCGTAGGTGGCTGATAATAGATATTATCCCACTGCAAGAGGGTAGCGCAGTGTTCGCTCTCCTCATCGCTAGGAAGATAGTTGCGGATTACGCGGCGCACGTGAAAATCATTGGAAAGCTGGAAGGTAAGAACCGGATCATAGATTTCACGGTTTCTTACATGCTCGATATACTCCTTAGGGCGCATCTTATCGGCATACTTGTGATAGTTTGGTATACGACCGCCAAACATGATAGCCTTCAAGTTGAGCTTCTCGCAGAGTTCCTTGCGATACTCATACATACGGCGAGCCAGACGCAAACCACGATAATCAGGGTGGATAAATACCTCGATGCCGTAAAGAATGTTTCCATTAGGATCGTGGGTGTTGAAGGTTTCATTACCCGTAACCTGAGCATAGGTATGATCGCCCTTCACCATATTATAATTGACGATGATAGAGAGCGCACAGCCCACAATCTTATCATCAACGATAATAACCACCTGTCCCTCAGGGAAGATGGTAATGAGTTTCTTAATCTGTTCTTTTGTCCAGAATACATCTGAGTCTGCATAAATACGCCTAAATGACTTGGCAAGCTGATCATAATCCTCCATACGGAGGTTGCGCATGCCTACCTTTTCGATTTTTCGAGTTGGTTCCATAACAACTGTATTTTTATTATTATCTAAATCCGGGTGCAAAGATACAGCAAATTATAGATACGACAAAGAGTTTTCGCAAATAATTGACATTTACGAAAACTCTTTTCATGTATTTTACACAAAGAGCGCGTTTACGCTTAAAATCAGATGCTAATATTTGGCATTTTCCTGTGGAATCGCTTCATCATGATCATCCAGATAAAACAACTTCACAGGATGATACTTCTCACTTGCCACAGAATATTCATCCTGGCGATAACGGGTCAGGATGCCTCCTATCCCCAACATCGTATGAAAAGCCGAAAGACTCGTCTGTACCTGTTGGGTACGATGACCAGACAAAGTTTTCAGTATTCCCGGATATTGTTTTCCATAACCATCTGATGTCCAGATGATGAAAGGAACATGCAGCTCATAATCAGATGCCTTCGGGGCGGCGTGCAGAAAGAGGCGACGGTCATCATCAAAGATATTCTCTCCATGGTCGCTGGTATAGAGCATCGCCGATGTAGGTTGGCTATATACCCCATCCGTCTTTGCCTGAGTCTTCTCCCATTTCTGCAGACGTTCTACGATACCATGCAGGATATAATCGGTATACCGGATGGTATTATCGTATGCATTCAGCAGGTCACGCCGGTTCTCCGGCTTCGCTTCGCTCTTACTGTCAGGTTTAAAGAAAGCGAAATTACGGGGATAGCGCTCCTGGTAATTAAAGTGAGAACCATAAGTATGAAGTACCACGAAGAGTTTCCGATAACGGTATTGCTTGGATGAAGAAGCATCTGCCGCAGGCAATATCCCATCCAACTTCTGCAACAAATCACTATCATAATGATTATCTTTTGCAGAAGCACCTTCCTTCAGGAAGTAATGTTCATCAGCCTGTTCGCCAAGGAAATCAATAAAAGAATGATTAGGCAGCTGATTGCTGATAAATACGGTATGAAATCCCGCCTCCCTGAAAGCAGCCAGGATACCTTTCTCATGAAAGAGACGTTCGAAATCCTCTGCTGATGCAGCCGACAGGAGCATAGGAACACTCTTATGCGTAGTATTACTCTGGGTTGTAGCATCGGGAAAAGCTATGATTCCAGGAGTCTTGGAAAGCAAAGGATTGGTATCGCGCGGATAGCCATAGAGACTGAAATTGTGGGCTCTCGCCGTCTCTCCCACCACCATCACATACACCTCGGGGGCCTCAGCATCGTGCTCGCTCCTGGCATCAAACCTGAAATTCCTGCTTGCCTCCCTGTAATTCTCTGAAGCCGCATCACGCTCGAAAGCAAGATAGAGATTATAGCAAACGTTAACAGGATAAAGCTGGTTGCGCAAGCGATAATCATCTACAGCCACATAGCAAGCCAGCAGACAGAATAAACCGACAGCAGCTATCTCCAAAGCCCAACGACGCACTCGATGCTGGAGTTGAACCACTATCATCCCTTTCTTGCTGATATTGACAATAGCCAGAACCAGCAAAGGAAGATAAACCACAAAAACACCCACCACAGCAGGCAACAGATTACCAAGCAGTTCCTTCACCTCGCCAGGATTGGTAGTTACAAGATTCAGAAACATATCTACCGCTATCACTCCCGTCCCGAAGAGATAAAGCAATACCAGTTGGAAGGCAGCGAAAAAAACAAAAAGAAAAGCCCACCAGATCATCTTACCCGGGCATCTGGTTAACGAAAAGAACCACATGTAGAGTGCCAAAGGCAGCAACACATTGGCACCACAAGCCCAAGGAGCCAGACATTCGGTATAGCACAGAGCTATATTAGGCAACAACAATGCTACCACAGCATACCCATAAAGGAATGCGCCCGATGACACCTTATTATATATAGGCAACACCACCTTATTATATATATCCGTAAAACTGTTCATTCTACTTTTTCATTAACACTTTAAAGAGCATTATCAAACTACATAAAGAGCATTATTACTAAAACGCTTCATTGATATTGAAGAGAAAACCAGACTGCCCCGACTTACCGAATCCATAATCCAGACGTACATTCACATTCTTCTTAAATTCCCAGCGATAACCTACACCAGCATTCGGCAAAATCTGTTTAGAGCGCAATGCCGAGAATTTCGGGAAGATGGTTCCTGCTCCAACCCACACTACGATGCCATTACGCTTCCATACATGTTGGCGCAACTCAACCGTAGCTTCCAGAGAATGTTTATCGCGATAACGGCCTTCATAATAGCCACGCATGGAATGAGTACCACCCAATTCAGCCATCATTCCCCACGAAGGATTACCAAAGTTGAGGTTAGCCCCAATGTCCTCGGCAAGAACCGTTCCCTTACCCAGTCGCTGATAGGCATCAAAACGAAATGCCGTCGTACTGAAAGCATAATCATTCCCCATAAATCCAGGTCTGAACATCTGATTGATATTCAGACAGATACCACGATGTGGATTCGTAAGATTATCTCTGTTATCATATACCAGAGAAACACCAGCTCCTACATTCCAAGTATGCTGATCCATGCCTTGCAGTAATTCCGGACGCTCAATATGTTTACCTATTACATAGTCATAACTCGCCATCGGTCCGATATAGAAATTATCTGCTACACGAAACAGGAAGCTAACTTCAGCCTGAGCCTGCCAACGCTTCATGTCACTCTTATTGGCATCGTTATCGCCCATTTCATAAC
>ENA-OOYP01000204-OOYP01000204.1-human-gut-metagenome-genome-assembly--contig:-NODE-204-length-10170-cov-7.300544_pt1 | contig 10170 bp, 6 predicted proteins | sample MGYA00241705_ERZ501382 | MGnify/ENA primary metagenome ERZ501382 (study PRJEB25962, sample SAMEA2042741) | human gut metagenome | biome: human gut; feature: human-associated habitat; material: faeces...
CCCATTAGAATAAGCTCATGCCGAGCATACCAAAAAAAGGGGACTGACCACCGCCAGTCCCCAAGACGAGAGAGATATAAGTGTTGACTTTGTCAACAACGAGGCAAATCACTTTGCCTTATATCTTTAATATTATTCCTAGACAATATCATTAGAAACATCATCTAGGAATAATTCATATCTTGCAAAAGTATATTACTTTTTATCCTCAGCCCAACCAGTAGACTTAAATCCTGTTACTCTGTAATGATATCCAGGCTGGTCAGAACGGGAATAGGTGAAACTGATTTCATCTGTCACAGTACCAGATACAGTAGTATAAGTATTGTGACCACACTTACCGCTAACAGTTACCTTGTCGGTAGCTGTAGCAGAGTTACCAATGAAATCATCCACATTCTCACCACCGAAAGTATAAGCACTCATATCAATAGATACCTTAGCATTGATGGCGTAAGCTGCCTTAGAGGCAGCTGAGCCTACACGAATCCACGCCTTATCCTTATCATAATCGGTAGTATTGCTGAGATAGGCATAGAGAACACCCGAAGTGGTTCCTGTACCATCAGTCTTAAAGATGAATTCAGCATCTGTTGGATTAGAAGCCCAATACTCTGCATCTGTTTTAGAAGCATCATAACCTCTCTCCACATTGATTCTATACTCACCACCAACAGGAGCAATAGGAGTATAATCGATATCGAAATCGTCTCCCTCAGAGCATGCAGTAAACAATGCTACGAAAACAAAGCTCAAAAAATATAATATTTTCTTCATGACTTTTCGTTTATTACATTAATAATCATTACTTCTCCCACCAAAGTTTCTTGGTCAGCGAGTTTCCATTCTCTTCTACATACTTGGCAGCAGCAGAGTTATACAATGTAGTAGCTGTAGGATAAAGCAATCGCATAGGATACTCACCGGCATTCATATTGCTAGCACCTGGATCAACCAAATTACCTAAAACATAACCATCAGACAATTCACGCTGCAAAGCAGTTGTAGACTTACGAACAGTAATATTAGCCTGAACCTCAGGAATACCCAAACGATTACGGGTCATCCAGCCATCATAAGCATTCGCACCAGCATAAGTTACCCAATACTGCATGGCGATACTATGAAGCATATCGGCCTTATCGAACTTGTAAGCACCATCAACGAATGCTGTACCATCAAATCCCCAACGGCTGAAGCCAGCAAGAACACCCTTATTATAATACTCCTCTGCCTTTTCAGTATTACCCAGACGAGCATAAGCCTCAGCAATCATCAATTCGCATTCAGCCTCGTTCATCAGATAGACAGCATCATCATAAGCCTGTTTCATACGAGAAGACTTAGAGATTGCAATACCACCCTCTTTAGTTTCATCAGTACTTGGCTTATCTCCGCAAGGAAGGCCCTCGTAGCATTCATCCATGTGAGCAATCAGTTCCTCATCAGAAGAATAGCCGAAAGTTTTTTTGGCATTAGCAGTTACCTCATACAACTTGATGATACGAGGATCCTTCTTATCCAAAAGATACTCTAAGAAAGTATGACAAGCACGAATATTCTCAGTAGTATTCAACTGACGGATATTAAACTCATAAAGAGGATTGCCCTTATTAGTACCATCTTCCCAATTTACCCAAGCACAATTCTTCTCCAAGAGACCACCTGCACTAAGCAAAGCCTGAATATCAGATTTATGAGCATCGAAGTCTTTGAGATACATCTTCAACTTCAAACTCTTTGCAAAGCCTGCCCAGCTATCCATACTGCCTCCCAAGAAACAGTCAGCAGTTCCTAAAGGTGAAGCTTTTTCTGCAGCTTTAGCATCATCGAGTTTGGCAATGGCAGCATCCAGCATCTCCAGAATACCCGGATATACTACGGTTTTACTATCATCAAATGCAGCATGTGGATTGTTTTCGACATCAAGAGCACCTGTAAACGGAATATCACCATAAGTATCAGTCAATACCAAGAAATTATAGGCCTGAAGAACCTTGGCAACCATCCAATAGTTCCAAGCCTTACTTTCTTCAGCAGAAGCCAAAGCCAGCTTTAAATCTTCCAGACTGTTGGCATATGTATTCTGCCAAATCGTAGTAACAGGAGGAATTGAACCTGATGTTGTTACAGCATAATTAGACAATGTATTATACTGGTTTGTACTATTACCCTGTGTTACATACTGGCACCAAAAGTCACCAGTAATTTGCTGATAAAGACCACTGACAGCTACGATAGAACCTTCGGCAGCCGGAAGCAACTGCTTGTAGGAAGCTGTAGAAGGATAGTTTGGGTTGTAGTTGATATCCAAATAGCCAGAATCGCTACAAGAAGTAACAGTACCCATTGTCAAGACAGCTCCCAGCAATGCTGCGCTTAAAAATTTATATCTTTTCATATAAGAAATCTCCTTTAATTAAAATACAACCTTCAAGTTAATACCATAGTTGCGAGTTGACACAGAACCCATAGTCTCACCAAACTCAGAACTGATATCATTACCAAAGTTAGAAGACTCAGGGTCGATATAATTCTGATGCTTTGGAGTGATGAGCAACAAGTTGTGGCCAACGAGACTCAAAGACAACTTCTGCATCTTCAATGCACTTGTGATTGTCTTAGGGAAATCGTATGTCAAAGCCAACTCACGGAGTTTGAAGTAAGAACGGCTTACAACGAAATCACGACGCACCTCCGGGTTGTAGCTATAGTTACCCTGAACATAATTCATATAATTGGAAGTTACAGGAATATTATTCTCAACATACTCTCCACCAACAATCTTTACAGAATGAGGATAAACAAAAGCATCACGCTCATTGAATACGGTCTCTGTAGAGTTACCATTGAAGTGAGTAATATAAGATGTCTCAGAATACATCAATCCACCCTTATGCCAGTCGCCCGTTGCAGCAAGACTCAAGTTCTTCCACTTCAGATGTGTGGTGAAGCCCATTACGAAATCTGGCTGAGAAGAACCGAGATAATCATAATCTGTATTACTAGACTGCAAGAAGCCATTACCATTTACGATTCTATAACCATAATATGGACTGTTTTTATCTGTTACCTTTTGTGTTGCTGGCAACTTGAAGATACCGATAGGCTCGCCAACCTTCAAAACGTAAGATACACCACGCATAGAAGAATACAAACCAGTACTTGTAGTACCTACAGGAATGGTATATTCATCAAGACCATCCCAAAGTTCCTTCACCTTACTCCAGTTCTTAGCGTATGTAGCACCTACACTCCACTCCCAATCCTTAGTACGGATAGGAGTAAAATTAACCATCGCCTCAATACCCTTGTTCTGAAGTTTACCTACATTACGGGTGTTAGAAGTATAACCTGTCTCAGGAGCCAAAGTAGCAGAGATAATCTGATTTTTGGTTGTACGATCATAGTAAGCCACATCGAAGCTCAAACGGTTGCCAAAGAATGTACCGCTTAAACCAAGCTCATACTCAGTTGTAATCTCAGGCTTCAATGACTTATTTGGCAAACGGTTATACTCTGTCAAACCAGAAACACCGGAAATTGGCAAATATGTATAATAAGACTGGAATGGACGATAATATGAATTAGTCATATATACATCAGCATCATTACCTGTCTGACCTATAGCTGCACGAACCTTCAACAAGTCGATTTGCTTGACATTCTTCAAAGCAGGAATAGCCTGATTCAGAAGCACAGACACATTGGCACCGCCATAGAAGAAGCTGTTATCACCCATAGGAAGAGTAGAAGACCAGTCGTTACGGGCAGAAAGGTTCAGGAAAGCCCAATCCTTATAACCCAATTCAACCTGTCCCAAGAGACCCAACAATCTTCTATTCCATGAGTCAGTATCAGTAATCGAATAGGAAGATGTATTACTCAAGGAATTCCAACCTGGAATATCCAACTGCTCATTATAACCACCTACATTATCATAGTTTCTCTGGTTCAAGTTCCAACCTAAGGTTGCACCTACCGAGAAATCACCGAAAGTATGATTGCCGGTCAGCAAGAGGCTGGCGTCAATCTGTCCGCGCTGAGAACGATACTTAGAATAGTAACCCTGGTTACCTACAGTTGTACCATTACCAGTTGCCTGATAAGAACCCTCGGTATAAATAATACGTGGTTCGATGCGCTCGGTCTTATAATTGGTATAATCACCACCGAAACGGCCAATTACCTTGATATCCTTGGTAATATCGTATGACAACTCCAGCTTACCATAAATACGATCATCCTGGTAAGTAGAATAGAAGTTATCTACCATATAATATGGGTTGTTAGCATACAATGTATAGTAGTTATCTACATTGTTACGCTCAAGGTTGTAATCCTTCATGTCTGTGAAACGAACATCAGAAGCGCCCTGAAGCAACTCCATATACATATCACGAGAACGGCGCATATCCTTGCGAACATAGTTCAGGGACATGTCCAGATGGAATCTGTCGATATTGGCGTAACCACGGAGTGAGAAGGTATTACGATGATATGTATCACCATCATTAGGAGTAATACCATTAGAACTTACATTACCGTAAGATGCAACAATACCTACTTTCTCATCACCATAGCGGAGAGATACGTTGTTGTTCCATTCCTTACCTACCTGATAGAAGTCACGGATATTGTTCTTAACATAAGAAAAAGGCTTGGTTAAAGTCTCGCCGTTAGAAAGACCGGTAGAACCATACCAATGCTCACGACCATCGAGACGAGGTCCCCAAGAACCGTTCTCCTCATTAGACCAGGAACCCCAACCTTGACCAAAGAGATTCTGAGTCATTGGCACACGGAGCACATCAGTAAATGTCAAAGAACCATCGTAAGTGATAGAAGCCTTCTTGTCACCCTGTGGCTTCTTTGTAGTAATCATGATAACACCATTGGCTGCACGGGAACCATAAAGAGCGGTAGCAGAAGCACCCTTCAATACAGTTACCGATTCAATATCCTCTGGGTTGATGTCGCCTGCACCACTACCAAAGTCAACAGAGTTATCACCCAAACGGTCATTGTTGATAGGCACACCATCAACAATATACAATGGGTTGTTGCTAGAAACAGAAGAAATACCACGAATTACGACTTTCTGAGAGGTACCTGTAACACCACCACCAGAAATCTGCACACCAGCCATCTTACCCTGAAGACCACTCATCAGGGAACCAGACTTAGCAACAGTCAACTCAGAAGCGTTGGCTGTACTGGCAGCATAACCCAAAGTTTTCTCTGAACGTTTCATACCCAAGGCAGTAACAACTACCTCGTCAAGATTTCTAGCATCAGAAGCCAAAATGATCTTCATTTTAGCAGATGCTTTCATTGTTTTAGTCTGCATACCGAGGTAACTGATTTCCAAGACAGCATCCTTGCTGGCATTAGGAAGCGTAAAATTACCATCGACATCAGTCGCTGTTCCAGTCTTAGTTCCTACAATTCTAACTGATGCGCCAATTACTGGCTCACCATCTTCCTGAGAAATAACCTTACCTGTAACAGTAGTTTGAGCGAGGGCTATTCCTGTTGAAAGAATAAGCCCCCCATGAGCATGGTCAATCTTTTTACCATAATTCTCTCTCTTAAAAATTAAACAACTTACAAATATCGGGTGCAAAGATACATACTTTTTGCTAATTAAACAAATTTTTAGTAAACAATTTGATATAAAATACCAATTTTATGGTACTTTACGTATATTTTTCGCATATTTTATTACTTTTCGTAAGCGTTTTTGATATTTATTCCCACAAAAAGTAAATAACGAGAAGAAACTAGGTATAAAAGGTAAGTTTTAAAAACAGAAAGGCAAACACGCCATTCGCTACAACAAATGACACGTTTGCCTTTATTATTTTATCAAAATGAAACTCGCCTATCAAAAAGGCTTCGTCAAGATTACACCTTATTATATATAGGGAGTTATGAAAAAAAAGTCAATAACGCCGGGAATTTAAATCACGCCAAAATGGAGGAGCGCATTCTTAACACCATCTTCATCCACATGAGTCGTAATGTAATCGGCTACCTGCTTGAGATTATCTCCCGCATTGCCCATCGCAACACCGGTGCCTGCCTCCCGGACGATGGAAATATCATTGCCGCCATCGCCGAAAGCCATGGTTTCTTCTATGTTCAAACCCAGATAATCAGCCATTGCATGCAAGCCCTTGCCCTTATCAGCATCAGCTGCCGTAATATCCGTAAAGGCAGGATGCCATCGGCCCGAGGTGCAGTTGCGAAGCGTAGGCATCAGGAGCGCCTCCTGCTCTACCGAACAGAAAGGAGTAACCTGCAGAACCTGCTCGTCTCCCAGTTCATTCACATCGGTCAGGAAGATTTCGCAATCCACCCCCAATCCCTTGGCAAAGATTTCATAAACCTCGTCAGTATAATGATGGATAGCGAGATGATGCTCTCCTACGACAATTGCCGGATAATCATCACGGTCGGCTGCCTCGATAATCTTCTTTACATCTTCAGGAAGGATGGCGTGCTGGCTCACCACCTTATCGCCTACAAAACAGCAGGCTCCATTGGTGGTGATGTAACCGTCGATGAGATGTTCTATCTGACCGAGATTGTTGATGATGAGTTGCGGACGACCGGTAGAAATATACACCTCTACCCCATTTTTCTTAGCCTGCTCCAAGGCATCTACCGTGCTCTGCGGAATCTTGTGGGTCTTGAAACTCACCAGGGTGCCGTCAATATCAAAAAACAATGCTTTTATCTTCTTATCCATACCAATATCTTCTATACCTTAATTATATATATAATGCAAAATCGGCTCTGTAAGTACAGAAAAACCGATGCAAAATTACGAAAAAACAGATAAATGACAAAAAATATAAAGATTTATTAGATTTTACTTGCATCGAAAAGAGAAAAAACGTATATTTGCCACATCTTTATGCCCGAGGAAACTCCGAGATAACGCATAGAGCAACTAGTAAATAAGAACGGTTATGAGTAAGAAGACCTATCGGTTACTGGCATCCCTGTTGCTGATGCTCGTAGCGACGCTTACTTCATGCGAGAAGTTTTCGATTGACGAAACAACCGGAAAATCACGTGAGGCAAACGCCAATGTAACTATCCATGTGCAGAAAATAGAAGGCACAAGTCTGCTGACAACCAAAGCAGCCGACAAACAGATGGCTCTGAGCGATGTGTGCACCAGACTGACGTTTGCCATCTTTGACGGAGAGGAGAAACTGGAGTCGGCGAACCAGCTTTCTACCGACAACGGGTTCGGAACTGCCCATGTGAGTCTGGACGAAGGAGAATACCGCCTCGTGGTAATTGCCCATAACGGAAAGGGAAACTGCTCTATCAGCGCACCCGAGAAGGTGAAGTTTGCAAGCAACAAACTTACCGACACCTTTTATTATTACGGCAGGTTGAGCGTAAACGAAGAGGGCGCCACCACAGACATCAACCTGAGGCGAGCAGTTGGTGCCTTCAAGTTACATATTACCGACGAAACCATTCCCGAAGAAATCAGGAGCATCAAGTTCTATTATACCGGCGGCAGCAGCACCCTGGATGCAACCAACGGATTCGGCTGCGTGAACAGCCGTCAGACCGAGAATTTCAGTATGAAAGATGGCGGCAGAGACTTTACCGTCTACACCTTCCCACATGAAGAAGAGAAGAACATCAAGATGAGTATCAGCTTTCTGGATGCCGATGCAAAGGTGGTAAAGAGTTTTGAAAAAGCCGATTTGAAAATCCATCAGAACAAGGCAGCCTATACCGAGATTTCCATTGCTGACGGATTCGGTGGCGGAGACGACAGTACGGGTGGTGGAATAGGCATTACCGTAGACCCTACCTGGGGCGAGACAGAACGGGTGAATTTCTAAGAAACAGACGATTAAGGGATTACGGAAAACCAGAAGGTATGTTCTATTTTTCCACAATGCAATATATTTTTTGATTCTTAAAGATTTGATAAACAAAATTTCTTTGTCATTTAAGAATAATTCCATAATTTTGCATCCAATATTATATAATATTATAAACAAAGGATGAAAAAATATATAACTCTTATCATGCTGATGGGAGCATTGATTCCTGTCAGGGCTCAGGCACAAACGCTGAGCCTTGACAGTTGCCGTGCCATGGCGCTGCGCAACAACAAGCAGCTCAATGCCTCGAAGCTCAAGAAAGACGTGGCGTACAACATGAAGAAATCGGCACGTACCAAATATCTTCCTAAAGTAGATGCTTTAGGCGGTTACGAATGGTTCGGCAGGGAGATTTCGCTGCTGAACGACGGTCAGAAATCAACATTCAGCAATATCGGCTCTACCGTTACCGGAGGAATATCGGGAGGAGCCAGCAATCTGATGAGCCAACTTGTAAGTCAGGGAATGATTACCCCGGAGATAGCGCAGCAGATAGGCGGACTGATGAATGAGAGACTGGGACCCCTGCAGCAGCAAGGCAATGCGCTGGGAGAGAAACTGGTAGATGCTTTCCGCACCGACACCCGCAATATCTGGGCAGGAAGCGTGATGGTTCGCCAACCTATCTATATGGGTGGAGCCATCATTGCAGCCAACAAGATTGCCGACATCGGAGAGCAGATTGCAGAGAATGATCTCGACCAGCAGACCCAGAGCACGCTCTACAGCATAGACCAGGCTTACTGGCTCGCCGTTTCGCTGAAGCAGAAGCAGAAACTCGCCATCAGTTACCGCGACCTCGTAAAGAAACTGAACGAGGATGTTCATAAGATGATTCAGCAGGGAGTAGCCACCAAGGCAGACGGACTGAAGGTAGACGTGAAAGTGAACGAGGCTGAGATGCAGATTACCCAGGCAGAAGACGGACTCGCGCTGTCGAAGATGCTGCTCTGCCAGCTCTGCGGCATTCCGATGAACCAGGAAATCACACTTGCCGATGAAGATAAGGAAACCCTGGCTTTATCAGGAACTCCTGTTGACACCGAGCAGCAGAAAGTGGCAGCACAGGATTCGGCGATGAACACCCGTCCGGAACTCCGCATGCTGCAGAATGCGCTCGACATCTCCAAAGAAGCTACCAATATGGTTCGCGCCATCAATCTGCCTCACGTCATGCTGACAGGCGGCTACATGATTTCGAACCCGAACGTATTCAATGGTTTCCAGAAGAAGTTTACCGGAGTCTGGAACGTAGGCGTGATGGTTCATGTTCCGGTATGGAACTGGTTCGACGGAGCCTACAAGGTGAGAGCCGCCAAGGCTGCCAGCAATATCGCCCAGATGAACCTGGATGATACGAGAGAGAAGATTCATCTGCAGATTACCCAAAGCCAGTTTAAGGTAAAGGAAGCCCAGAAGAAGCTCAACATGGCAATGAAGAACATCGCCAGTGCAGATGAGAACCTGAGATGCGCTAACCTCGGTTTCAAGGAAGGCGTGATGGAGGTTACCGACGTGATGGCTGCACAGACTGCCTGGCAGAAAGCACAGAGCCAGAAGATTGATGCAGAAATCGACGTGAAGCTGACTCAGGTTGGGCTGAACAAGGCGCTCGGTATCCTGCAGTAATAATAATAACAATTTTAAATTCAGATTAAGCAAAATGTCTAAGAAATCACAGCATAACAACATATTGCTCGCTGTAATCGGTTTTACAGCAGTAGTCATTCTCGTAGGCGTCATCGGTTTCTTCACTTTGGAACAGAAGGATGACACCATTCAGGGCGAGGTAGAAGTATCAGAATACAGAGTATCCTGCAAACTGCCAGGACGCGTGGTAGAACTCCGCGTTCAGGAAGGCGATTACGTTCATGTGGGCGATACGCTCGCCATCCTCGAAGTGCCGGAAATGAAATCGCAGGAACAGATGCTCCAGGCTACCAACGCTGCAGCCGAGGCGATGAAGGACCTGACGGATGCAGGTGCACGCAAGGAGCAGATTCAGGGCGCTTACCAGTTGGTTCAGCAGGCTGAAGCTGCCGCAACCATCGCCAAGAAGACCTACAACCGCATGCAGAACCTCTTCAACGAGGGCGTAATCAGCGGTCAGAAGCGCGATGAGGCTTACGCAGCCTATAAGGCTACAGAGGCTCAGGTGGCTGCTGCCAGAAGTCAGTACGATATGGCGAAGAATGGCGCCCGCGAACAGGAGAAGCGCATGGCAGCCAATAACACCCAGGCTTCGAAG
>ENA-OOYP01000222-OOYP01000222.1-human-gut-metagenome-genome-assembly--contig:-NODE-222-length-9828-cov-3.475084_pt1 | contig 9828 bp, 9 predicted proteins | sample MGYA00241705_ERZ501382 | MGnify/ENA primary metagenome ERZ501382 (study PRJEB25962, sample SAMEA2042741) | human gut metagenome | biome: human gut; feature: human-associated habitat; material: faeces...
TTTGATGCTCGGCCTCACTCCCAATATTTGTCTTTATGACATCTATGAGCCAGGTGTTCATGGTGTTTTCGACGAAATCCAGCAGTGCGCATTCCCAGGCGTTAACGTAACTTATACAGTAAATCCTGAGGAGGCTTTCACTGGCGCCAAATATATCATTTCTTCTGGTGGTGCTCCTCGTAAGGAAGGTATGACCCGTGAGGATCTTTTGAAGGGCAACTGCAAGATCGCTGCTGAATTCGGTGACAACATCAAGAAGTTCTGCCCAGACGTAGAGCACGTTGTTGTTATCTTCAACCCTGCTGACGTAACAGCCCTCACTGCACTTATCCACTCTGGTTTGAAACCAAACCAGCTCACATCTCTCGCAGCCCTCGACTCTACTCGTTTGCAGCAGGCTTTGGCTCTCGAGTTCGGTGTACAGCAGGATAAGGTAACAGGTGCACACACTTATGGTGGTCACGGTGAGCAGATGGCAGTATTTGCTTCTCAGGTAAAGGTAGACGGCAAGCCATTGTCAGAGATGGGTCTTTCAGCTGAGCGCTGGGAGGAGATCAAGCACCACACAGTACAGGGTGGTTCTAACATCATCAAGCTCCGTGGCCGTTCTTCATTCCAGAGTCCTGCCTACAATGCTGTCAAGATGATCGAGGCTGCCATGGGTGGTGAGAAGTTCACATTGCCTGCAGGTTGCTATGTAAATCATGACAAGCTCGGCTTCAAGAACGTTATGATGGCAATGCCTACTACTATCGACAAGACTGGCGTTCATTTCACAGAGCCTACAGGTACTGCGGAGGAGATCGCTGCCTTGAACAAGTCTTATGAGCACCTCTGCAAGATGCGCGACGAGATCGTTGAGTTGGGCATCGTTCCTGCAGTAGATGAGTGGAAAGAGATGAATCCAAACTTGTAATTCCTCTCTCGTAGAAAGATTATAAGATAAAATAAAAGGCTGAATTGTGAGAGTCTAATTCTTGCAATTCAGCCTTTTCATTTTATCTACCTTTAGCCACGATGTACTTCTTCCGCCACCATATCATGTTTTACATTATCAGCATAATATTTCGGAAGAGGCTTGCTCATCGCATAAAGATATTCTGGTTCAAAACCGATTTCATTATTCCAATCGATCGTAAATGGGTCAAGGATAAAATGACGAAAATACTCTTTATCTGCCAACATTTTAAGCATACCCCTACCCGATGTAACAAGTTCGCTAAAATCAAGCAATCTTGTCTCACCATTGCTAAACTCAGCAACTATACTATAATCGCCGACATAGCTTGCACTCTTTATCGTCAAAATATCATCCATGTTATTCCAAAGGTTTAATTTTATTAGGAGACTTGAACTCTCGTAAGAGTTCCCAATTCTCCATCAACTCTCGTTTGTGCAAGTCCAACCACTCATACACAAGGGTCAAGGCTCTTCTGGGAATCGAACCTTTGACGATACCTTCCTCTATGGTAACAATTGCTTTGTAATCATTGTACCACACATGGAAATGTGGCGGATTATGCTCACTCACATACATATAAATAACTATCCCATAAAAATGACTTATCTCTGGCATATTTTTGTATTTTAATTTTGATAAGGCAAAGATACGTTTTCATTTCCTATTTTCCAAGAGTTTTGCAAAATATTTCTTCAAAATATATCTTCTATAATATCAGAGCATATACGTGCGGATTTTCTAACTGTCACTGTCACCGTCACCACTTATAAGCAATAAAGTTACATCTTTCCGTAAAAATGATAATCACATTTTGGCATTATTTTTGTAACTTTGCAACCGAAATGGAAAAGATTTCTTTCCTGACAGATAATAGCATATATATAATAAGGTATAGAAAAAAAATGAAAAAGATAGAAAACAAGACTTTCGGAGGCGAACGACCTCTATTCGGCGCACACGACATCTGCATAGAGGGAATCACCATAACCGATGGCGAATCGGGCATCAAGTGTTGCAACAATATAGAATGCCACAACTCCAAGTTCTATGGCAAATATCCATGGTGGCATGTAAACGGATCACTTATCACCAACTGCTATTTCGCACCCGAGAGCCGTTCCGCCATCTGGTATTCAGATAATATGGTGATGAAAGACTGTACCATTGACGGCCCCAAGTTCTTTCGCGAAATGAGGAATCTCGAGTTAGAGAACGTATCCATCAATGATGCCGACGAGACTTTCTGGAAGGTAGATGGTCTAAAACTGAAAAACGTTAAGTTGCACGATGGCACCTACCCTTTCATGTTCTCTAAGAACATCTTTGTAGACGGCTTGGAAAGCGACTCCAAATATGTATTCCAATACTGCCACAACGTAGAGGTACACCACGCACATATCACAACCAAGGACAGTTTCTGGGAATGTGAGAATGTGACAGTCTATGACTCAGAACTCAACGGCGAATACCTTGCCTGGCACAGCAAGAACATCAAGTTGGTGCGTTGTCATATCAGTGGAGAGCAACCACTCTGCTACATGGACCATGTGACATTGGAGGATTGCACCTTCGACCCAGGATGCGACCGTGCCTTTGAGGACTGTTCCAACATCGATGCACACATTAAAGGGGCTATTACCAATATCAAGAACCCCATCTCGGGCAGAATAGAAGCAGACGGAATAGGAAGCATCACCTATACAGAATTCGCCAAAGCACCCAAAGAAGCATGCGAAATCATTGACAAGTCAAAGTAAAAAGGAAGGAAACTAAATTATGAAATACAATTTTGATGAAATTATAGACCGCCGTGGCACCAACTCCTACAAATGGGACTTGGTGAAAGAAGAAGGCGTAATACCCATGTGGGTGGCGGATATGGATTTCCAGACAGCCCCTTGCGTCATCGAAGCCCTGCAGAAGCGTGTGGCTCACGGCATCTTCGGTTACACCCTTGTTCCCGACTCTTACTACGAGGCCATCATCGGCTGGTTCTCGCGTCGCCACCAGTGGAACATACAGAAAGACTGGATTCTCTACACATCAGGCGTAGTGCCAGCCATCTCTTGCTGTCTGAAAGCAATCTGTATGCCAGGCGAGAAAGTGCTGGTACAAACCCCAGTGTACAACTGCTTCTTCTCTTGCATCAGAAACAGCGGTTGCGAAGTGATAGAAAATGAGTTGAAACGTGTCGGCAACTGCACCTACGAAATCGACTTCGAAGACTTCGAACGCAAGTGCGCCGACGAGAAGACGACAGCCTTCCTGCTCTGCAACCCTCACAATCCGGCAGGACGTGTATGGAAGAAAGAGGAACTGGAACGCATGAGCAACATCTGCCAAAAGCATGGTGTAAAGGTGATCGCCGACGAAATACACTGCGAGCTTATCATGCCTGGCTATCAGTACACACCCTTTGCCAGCATCAACGAGGCTTGCCGCGACAACTGCGTGGTATTGAATTCTCCATCAAAGTCCTTCAATATCGCCGGCCTGCAGATTGCCAACATTATTTGTCCTGATGCGTCATTACGCCGCCGCATCGACCGAGCCATCAACATCAACGAGGTTTGCGATGTCAATCCATTTGGCGTGATTGCCCTCCAGGCAGCCTATAACGAGGGAGAGGAATGGCTCGACGAACTCAATCAATACCTTTACGAAAATTACCAGGCAGTGAAAGAGTTCTTCAATACAGAACTTCCACAGGTTCGCGTTACCCGACTGGAGGGAACCTACCTTGTCTGGCTCGACATACTGCCATTCGAGCTGTCAAGCGACGAAGCTTACGAGAAACTAATGAACGACGGTAAGGTATTCGTCAACAGCGGAACGATGTATGGCAGAAAGGCAGGACAAGGTTACTTGCGCCTCAATATAGCGTGTCCACGTCAGACCTTAATGCAGGGACTGATTCGCATCGCACGTGTTCTGAGTCAGTATATGGACGAAGAAGACTTGAGCGGTTGCCCTGCATAATGTTAGAAACAGAAACATATATAAACAGAAAGTTCTTTCAAAATCAAATCAATATGGAAAATGATGTTTTAAAAGCTATAAAAGAGAGAAGAAGTATTCGCCGGTTCAAGGCAGAGCAAATTACCGACGAGGAGTTGAAGACAGTATTGGAGGCTGGCACTTGGGCCGCAACAGGACATGGCACCCAGAAGCCATTTATCGTTGCCGTACAGAACACGGAAACATGCGCCCAACTGCGCAGGATGAACGCAGAGGTGATGGGAGTGGAGAGCGATCCCTACTATGGCGCGCCAACCATCGTCATCGTTCTGGCACCCTGCGACGAGGTGAACAGCGTGAAAGACGGAAGCCTCATCCTTGGCAACATGATGCTTGCCGCCCACTCCATCGGGCTTGCTTCTTGCTGGATAAACCGTGAGGACGCGATGTTTGCCAGCGAGGAAGGCAAGAAACTCATGAAGGAATGGAACCTGCCCGAAGGCCTGATAGGTATCGGCGCCTTGGCTCTGGGCTATGCTTCGGCTCACCCCCACACCGTAAAGCCTCGCAAGGAGGATTATTACCGTATCATTAAGTAAAAAAAGCAAAAAGAACAATGCAAGCATGGAATGAAACAAATAGAATTCTATGCCAAACATCAAAAAAAAGGTCTCATGATTTCAAAAACCATGAGACCTTTTATTTATATATAAGATTCTATATATTATATATAAGATTCTATATATTATATAATGTAACTAAAGTTTCCCACCCCAAAATAATGGGGTAAAAATAACTGTTTCTCAATAAAAAGTTGTATCTTTGTAATCGCTAAAGAAAAAAACAACGATTGAAAGAGTAACTGTTATGGATGCAAAATTAAGACTCATGGGATGAATCATGTGGAATAGGGAATGCTGATAAAGCCGAAAATCATGTCTTATATTGCCAAATTGTCCATTGGGGCGATATGGCGAAAGTAGTATTCCAGTCAGCCAGCGTCCACTTCAAAATCTTCAGTTTTGCGCCTATCAGTGACTGCACCCCGCATTTCAGGCTTGCATTGAATGCGAATGTCGGATCACCTTTTGCCGGCACCGTGATGGAAGCATCGGCATCAAGTCCTAACCGCGGGCCGACAGCGATTTCCGGACCGGCGAAACCGTAGATCATCGCATCGCAAGAGACATAGAAGCCTATGCCTGTTCTCAAGTTCACGTTGCCCTTGATGACATCCATGGAAAACTTATTCTCTATCTGCCTGTATTCACCATAGGCCTTCCATGAGCCCTCATAGAGGACACCGGCCTTGAGTTTATTCTCAAACCTATACGACAGGCCGGTGCTGAGGCTGCCTGTCAGCGTACCGTCAACCTTGAAAATGACACCAGGACTGAAAGTGATGCTCACGGGGACAATGCCAGCCATGAAGACCGCGGTATAGCCGGGAAAACTTATCAGCCGCTTGGTGAACTTGTCTTTTGGCAATGTAAGGCTCTTGCCAACATTCAAGTTCATTTCGGGCTTGAAAGCGAGTCCGCCATAGACACCGGCATCAAATTTCTTTAACGTTATGCCTTTCTTAAACGAGAAGCCGGTCTTTAATTGCAGCTTGGCGTTGACCTTTGCCTTAACGGGAACTTTCAGTCCGATGCTCGCATCCGCTTTTGAATCCAACTTGATGTTTGCTTTCAGCGTGACATCCTTATTGACAATAGCCCAGTCGATGTCAGACTTGTCCAGATCCTCTGCCGTTGCCTAAGCATAGCCGTCCGTCCCGGAGGCCCGGGTGAACTGGCTGCGTGCAAGTGCCATGTCTTCCGTCACCTGCACGTCCTCTCCAGCGCCACCATTGTCGGTATAGAGGATAACTGCCGGATGGATGGTGTCTCCCTCCATATATCGGGCGGACATGTCTTCAACGGCATTGGTGCCACCGGCGCGCGTCCAGGCTTTTGCGGCTTGATGGTTGACATGGATTTTTGTATCGAAATTTATCTCCGCATCCTCCGGCAGTACGTCTGCCAACGAAGCGCTCTTGTCAACAGTGAGCAGATAGCGGCCGTTATCCAGCATTTCAGATGTGACGCACCGGATGTAAGGAAGGCTGTTCACTTTTTGCCATACCGCCATTGGTCTGCCAGAGAAGCGGGTGATGCCCATCTTGTCGGTCAATGCCTTGCTGACAGCAATCCGTGTGGTGTCGGCATTTAGGATAATGACATCATCGGATGCCGTGAAGTGGTGGTAGGTCAGTGAGATAGCGGATAAGTCAGACGTCTCAGCCCCGCTGCCTCCCGGGGATGCTGCGTCGTCTGAGCAACCTGTTACAAAGAAGGCAGGGATTATCAGCATGATAGTTAGCCAATGAAAGCAATTGGCTTGCCTTAGTGCCGGAACAAGTTTGAATAAGGTCTTGTTCATCATGTCAGTGTTAAATTATTTTATCTTGAAGTTAAACGTCTTGCCATATTCGCGAAGAATGGACAGACGGAGCGTCTTTTCTGAAAGGTCGTAGAGGGCTGACCATTGGGTCTGCGACGTGAGTTCCTCGGTCGGAGGCTGTGAGACGGCCTGAAGCAGCGGCATGGCATCGGCCGCTTTCAGTACATAGTTGTTGGCACGCAGGGTGTTTCTCAGTGTTTCATAACGCACCTTGCCATGTTTTGATCCCCAGCCGTCGGTAGTGCCAACCATCGTCGGCGAGACATAGAAATTGGTGACACAGCGCAGGGTGTCGTTCCCTTTCAGCACCTCCATTACTCTCGGTGTGGTCTCGCCTTTGGAACGGGTATATTCCACAATGGCATAGTCGCCAGTGGCATCGGCCATGAAGTAGTGGTAGTTGCCGCGTCCGCTGCCGCGCATGTCCATATCGTAACTGCCCAGGAGCTGTATGGCCTCTTTCACGGTTGAGGCCTTGTCGAGCAACATTCTTATAGCTGTCGTCGTACCAATGCGCGGCTTGCCTGTCTGCTGGTTGGTCTGGTTCTCGTTAAGTGACAGCACACCGATGGCAAAGCCGTCCTCATTGATGCCGTCGAGGGCGGCATAAGGCAGTCCCATCAAGAGTGAGAGATCAGTTGTTCCATCGGTATAGAACCCCTTGCCATAGCCTAAGTTCATGCCATCGACCATCGAAATGGACCGTTTCCCGCCAGCCGGTGCCGTATGCACTAAGATGGCCGCTATTGACTTGTAGCTCTTTCCGTCGGCAGTGGAATGACGGTAGTCGTAGTTGCGTCCCATCATGAAGTTGCCGCTTTGAGACTCAGGTGCAGCGAAGGCGCTACAGCCTGTGCCAAGAGAGACCTTTGCCTGACTTTTAGGAAAACTGTCATAGAGCAGGTAGGCGATGTAGCTGAAGAGCTGGTTGGTTTGTGTGTAACCGGCCTTCAGTACGTCATCCAGTCTGTAATCGGCCGTATAGTCGATTTCGTACAGTCGGCCGGTCCCGTCAACATCCCTCATGGCATGCAGCATTGCCAGTTTGCCGTCGTCTTTGATGTAGGCTGCTGGATTGTGTTTGATGACGGTCGGAGCATCGTTGTCATCATTGCCGCACGAAGTTGTAAGGATTGCAATAATCACGCACGCTACTGACAACAAGTTGCGTGTGAGAATAGTGTTGGAGCATCTTTTCTTTAGCATTTGTTTCTTTGTCATATTTGTCATATTTGTTAATATTCGCACCGGTTGGTGTCGGCAAAGATACGAAATGTTTAAGACATACGAAAGTCCAATCCTCTGTGGAACAGAGATTTTTGTGCGTAGAACAAAAACTTGCTGTTAGCGCAATAGCTAAGTTTGCTGATAGAGCAAAAATTGTGGATAGCTCAACTTTGGCCTCAGCCATTTGCGATAGCCCTCTTTCGCCATTTGGACGGCGGACAGCCTTCTTTCGTCGTGAATATCTTCGTGAAATAGCTCAGCGAAAGAAACCCCGATGCCTCGGATATAGCGGCGGCCGTCAGTTCCGGATGCTGCACCAACTGTTGTTTGGCGTAGGCAATGCGGAGTTCGGCAATCCATTCGCGGAATGACACGTGATAAACCATCTTGATGTATGATGAGAGGTAGGTGCGGTTGGTTACGAGTGTGGCTGCCAGTTCCTCAATGGTCAGCCCTTGACGGGTATAGCCGTCGGCAGTAATCCACTTGTCCAACCGCTCCTTGATGGTGGCGTGATAAGTTGGAAGGAGCGCATCGTCATGTTCATTGCAGTTAAGCGTTTGGCTTGTTTCCTCCATCATCTCTTTCTCTAAAATACTTTCCACCTGTTCGTAAAAAAGCAGATAGTTCAGATAGGAGCAGTAAAGATAAATGTAGAAAGGAATGCTCGACAAAATCCAAAGGAAAACGAAGCGGTCGGGGAGGAAAGTGAGCAGTCCGCAGCCAACGCCATATATCAGCGCCCACCATGTGAAGATGGACATCCAGTGGATGTAGGTGCCGATGTCCTCTGAGTGCATGTCGTCGAACAGTCGCACGGCACGGCGGTATGTGAGGATGATGTTGCGTGAAAGACAGATGCCGTAGGCAATAAGCCAAAGTGCCATGAGTGCAATTGCGGCATGTTGCATTGTTCCCTTTGACACGCCCAACAACAGCACAATGGAGAGAAGAACGTAGACCAGCCATCCAGCGATATGCATAAGGAACCGCCTCACTGTAAAGTAATGGGGCTTGAGGAGTACCATGAAGGCGCAGTTGAAGAGCCAGTAAGTAAGGTAATAGGTGGAGAGATTCATCATGATGGCTGCCTCTTTCCAAAGAAACCGGGGAGCCACAAATAAATGCACCGAATAATTGGCTGACAGTGCCAGCAGCGCTCCGGCCATGAGGCGACGCGACATGAGATAATTGCTGAAGATGCGCTTGTCGGGTGTCTTTGCCAAAAGAAAATAGAAAGCAAAGAACAGCATCAGCACAAGAGCTATGCCGAGGGAATTGTCGTATAATGTGTAATTTGGAGAAATCATGATGTTGCGATAAATGTTGTTTGTCAATATCTGTATGGCGGAGTCAATTAGCAAGTGCAAATTTATGATTTATGCCTTAATTCCGCAACTAAGCGTGTAATTTGTTATTAACAAAAGTTTCCCTCCCAAAAATAATGGGGTGAAAATAACAGTTTCTCGATAAAAAGTTGTATCTTTGTAATCGCTAAAGGACAAAAACAACGATTTAAAGAGTAACTGTTGTGGAGGCAAAATTAAGCAATTTTTCTGAGTTATCAAACATATTAAGTATTAAAAGTTCATAGCGAACCTATTTAATGGCACTTTACCCGTTTTGCCAAACAGCGTAATGCCGAGAACCCAAACGCCATCCGCTTTAACGAGTCTACGGAATCGAAACTGAAGGTTGCCGTTGACATGATAAAGAGAGCTTGGAGTCATAAGTGCCTGCGAGCCAAGTATGTTCTTTGTGACAGCTGGTTTACTTGTGAATATCTCATCGCCGAAGTTAGAAAGCTTGGCAAAGGAGCCTTGCATCTTGTAGGATTGGCGAAAATGGAAAAGAAGTGGCATAAAAAACTTTTTAGGTAACCGTTAAAATGCCCTGTTTATAGGGATTGATGGAACATTAAGGACTCAAAAATGCCCTATAAACTGGGATGGGAAACCTTAGTAATGTAATCCTTTTATACATTATAATTTAACCTTTGCCAAAACCTTATCGGTGGCACCCGAAAGACTCGCTACGAAAGCACCAGCCTTGTCACCAGCCTGCTTCAGGAAAGCCTCATCATTCATCATTGAATTCATCAAGCCCTCGAAGTCCTCATAGGTATTGATTTCAAAACCGCCACCCGACTTCAGCAAGCCCTGAGCCTCCTGGAACTTCTTGTTGTTTGGACCAAAGATAACCGGCATATTCCATACAGCAGCTTCCAGAGTATTATG
>ENA-OOYP01000239-OOYP01000239.1-human-gut-metagenome-genome-assembly--contig:-NODE-239-length-9250-cov-1.899619_pt1 | contig 9250 bp, 8 predicted proteins | sample MGYA00241705_ERZ501382 | MGnify/ENA primary metagenome ERZ501382 (study PRJEB25962, sample SAMEA2042741) | human gut metagenome | biome: human gut; feature: human-associated habitat; material: faeces...
CCACCACCTCCGCCCCGGTGCGGGCCGCCCCAGCCGTTGTGCAGTTTGCTCTTGAAGGCATTGTCAACAGCCCAAACGGCATAGGCGGACTTACCGTGGAGGGACGCGTGACAAAAAAACGCATCGACTACGACAAACGCGGAAATCTGAACTACACTATGTATGTGACCGGCACTGCCCTTTCCGCCGACGTGACGTTCACTCTGCCCAAGGGCTCAACCCGCTGCAGCGCTACCGTAAACTCTAATTTCAGCAGCGACCAGCTGACATTCTCCGGTGAGCTGTGCCCGTATCGCTCGAACGTGTATCAAGGATGGACTTTCAAATAACGCTTAAGGTCTGACTTTTGATTACCAACAGATGAATCCAGCCGTTGAAGCGTTTGGTGTATCTCTCACCTCCATCATCACGGCTATAAGCGAGAATTTTTGACTTGTCAAGCAATTTTATAACCTGACCATAGAGCGTCCACTAAAATGATTATTTTTTTGAATAAGACAGGCTGCGGTTCGGCATAACAATCAAGCAAGCTTGTTGCTCTGCTCTCAACTTGCGCTATCTTTGCCTATCGGTTGTTTCTGATTTTTGCGAAACCAAAGTAACCGAAAAAGGGTTGACTCCTGCAAACGGAATCAACCCTATTTTTTTCTTGCGCTAAAATTTTCGGTATCGCAAAAACACCAAACAAAACACCACAAAAACACCAAACATCCTACTGAATCCGCCGAAAAAAAGGTATCTCTGCAGCAAATTATATTGTAAATGTATTGCTATGAAAGATATTATTGCTTTTTGAGTGCCTGGTTGTTATGTGGGTATTCCTCAAGATTCTGAAGGTGTTTGTGCATACCTTCTTCGAGGCAGGCAAAGGTTGGACACCGGACAAATAAAGTGTTTATTCACATAAAAAATAATGAGGATGATGTGATAAACACTAATCACATCATCCTCATTTTATTAAATTACTAATTTCTATCTAGCACACAATCTATTCTTAATTAGTATTCTAAAGTATGGACATTTACCATTTATAGATAAATCTTTTCCATCATCTCCTTTTCTAAAACGGACTATTTCGAATTGGTCCGGATTGTACTTATGCAGAAAAGTAATAGGCACACCAATTAATCCCGAATAATCTATTGGTATATCTTGAGTTTTATTGACATTTATCCCATCGCAATTATCGTACTTATTATACTTGTCTTCATTGCCAACATATACCTTTGTTAAGTCCAGAATTTTATGGCGTTGCCCAATCTCTATATTGGTAAGCCATAGGCAATTATTAGTTGCTATAATCTTTTGACCTAGTTCGTTAAGTGTTGTTTCTGTTCCGTATAAACCATAATGATTAGGCACAATAAATCCCGATATTCCCCTCCCTAGATTTACACCAAGCCAAGCCTCATTGTTTTGAATGAGTTCAAATATCTCTTTATATGTAATAGCGTTAATATTACCAATAACTAAGAAACTTTTTTTGTAGCGCACAAGCTGTGCTATGTATTCTCTGAAAAGAGAAAATGGAGGATTTGTAACAACCATATCTGATTCCTGTAACAACGCAACGGATTCACGACTACGGAAATCTCCATCTCCATTGAAATATCTTAAGCTACTCAAAGCCTTATCAACTCCACCTTCTTCTCCTGAATATACACAATAATATGCTCTTTCAGAAGTGCAATTTTGACTGAATAGATCCATATTTGATTCTTTGTAGCAAGAAGCAATAAGTTTCTTCAATCCTAACTCGTGGAAGTTTTCTACAAAATATCTAAAAAAGTTACTAACCTTAGGATCGTCACAATTGCAATATACAACTTTACCTCTAAAGCTGTCTTTGTAATGCTTTAATTCACGCTCAATATCACATATTTGTGTATAAAACTCATCGCTTTTAGCTTTTTTGGCTTTTTGGAGGAGCTGATTATTTGCGTTTCTAGACATAATGATTACGACTTTGTTGTTAATTGCTTAAATAAGTCACGCCCTAGCACTTGTAACGATGTTTGAGCAACGTCCAACATTACATCAAACATATGCTTAGGATTCCATTCTCTACCATCACCTTGAGTATAAATGGATGTTGCTTGCAACATGATAGTTTTGTCTTCATGCTGAACGAATCTGTTTTTACAGAGATTTGTGTTTATTGGAAGACCATAATTCGCTGCAGTTAATCTATCAAGGCGATTCAACATTCCCGAATTATACTCAAGAGTAACAATCCTCCCATCTGGACGAGTAACTTGAATTGTCTGTGTCAAGAAATTAGAGCCCTCTAGGAATAAAAGATAGGGAAAGTGGGATTCGGCTAACATAAAGTTTGCTATCTCAAATATATTTTTATAAGACCTTTCGATTGCATTGCCGGCAGCCATGAGATCCTGGTTCTTTTTGGTTCCGACTAATATGCCTTTCTCAATATTTTCTATATCTTTTCCTTGATGTTTTGCTTCCGAAACTAAGACAACACGCCAAATATCATTATCATCTAACACTTCAATAATTCCGCCATCAGGAATTATACTAGCATTGTCCACAAAGAGAGTTTGCCCTAATTGTGGATCAACTTCCTGAAGTTTAGCGTTAATTTCCTTCTTGTCTATATGATCGCGCAATCTGAACTTCAAATTTGGATATTCTTCTGTGAGATGAGTTAAAACATAACGAGAAATTTCACCAACAGTCATATCATGTAATTTGGCTTCATCGCCGAAAATTCCCACGACACCTTTACTAAGTTCGTGTTGTGCTGTAAGTCTTGTAGATTGTCCTTTCTTCATTATTCTATGAATTTAAGTTTTCTTCTCGAATTAGATCTTTCATGTCTACTTTCAAAACATTAGCTATCCTTACAAAAGTAGCCAAATCAGGTTGGCTAGTATTTGTGCACCATTTTGAAACAGCCGCTTGACCTTTTCCTAATTCTTCAGCCAGCCATTTGTTGCTTCGCCCTTTCTCTGCCAAAACAACTTTTAGTCTATTCAAGTGAAATACCATATCTTATTATTTGCATGTTGATGTAAAGATAACACTTATTTCTTAAATAATTTCCATACAAGCAAATTATTTACCACAACAATCACGGCTCTTCAAATCATAGTTTTACCCCGATAATCGTTACACTATTTGGACACTGCACGAAATCCGACATATATACTTGTTAATTTCCAACCCACGTTTTAAAATCCGGTGCAAATATAGCAAAAGAGAATGTATAAACAACTATTGCAGTCCGCTAACACTCCAAATAGTTTTACGGAAGTTCTGGCACAGTGTCGAATCAAGCTTTCATGTGATTCGTTCTTGCAAGGTCAAAAGAGTCGCGCCGCCTGATAGCCGGCATAGAGAGCGACAAAGCCAGCCACAAGACTGACCACGACATTAAGACACACTCCGGCGGCATCGGAAATGCGCAGCATTTGCATGTTTTCGTTCATAAACGTGGAGAATGTGGTGAACCCTCCACAGAAACCCACCGTAAGAAACAATTTAAGGCTTTGCGGCATCCACTCCTGCGACAGTCCGCAGAACAGACCTATCAGCAAGCAGCCAAGCACGTTGACAGCCAGCGTGCCGGCGGGCATCCATCCGTCAAACCAATTCTGCACCGTGCGTGTCAGCAGATAGCGCAACGCTCCGCCCACAAAACTGCCGCACCCCACTATCATCAATGATTTCAGCATATCCATATTTTTATTGCTGAAAAGCCTTCAATGCCGCGGCATTGAAGGCTTCACTATTTGTTTTCGTCCGTCACAGGCGTATTGTGCGATAAACGAACGGCTCCTTCAAAGGGATTTTTATCTTCAGCCGTTTGTCAATGTGATTCACATAGTCGGCAGCCTCAGCAAACGTGTCAAATCCTTCGGCAACGACGAAATAGTCCTTCGCCCCGTTCTGAATCACGTAAGCCTTCGCCCCGTTCTGCCGTAAGCGCGTGCAAAACGATTTTGCATTAAACATCTGACGCATCGCACCCACAACCACGCTGTAGCGCTTCATCTTGTTTACATCGTCGTCAAACGCCTGCCACACGTTGCCTTCAAGATACAATGCCGAGCAGCCGTCGACGGTCTGCACATACGGACGCGAAGCCTCCATTATTTTGTTGTGGATTGTCGGCTCGACAACGCTATCGAGATCAGCCTCCGCGGCATTGCGGCTGCGCACCGCCGCCTCATACGACTCACGATAGTTGCTCTCCGTTGTCTTGCAACCCGCCAATGTCAGAGCCGACAGCACTGCGATAACAACCAAACGCCTCATTGCCTGTTACTTCTTTTGATACTTATATATATCCTTGAGTTTCAAGAAATAATGCAGATGCGAGTAAGGCAGAATCGTGCCTTTGCCAGAGTTGCTGTAAGCCTGCTGGTAAGGAATCACCACCTCGCACGAATCGCCCACGTTCATAGCCATCAACGCGATTTGGAAACCGGTGATGTTGGCACTCAACACAGAGCGGTAAACACTGTCGGCAGGCGACGTCAGCAAGTAGGTGGAGTCGACGCCGACACCTCTGCACGTAAGCAGCTTATACTTCACGTCGACAGTCGAAGAAATCAGAGGCGACAAGTTGCCCTCCGTTGCCGAACGGTCGGTAAAGTAATGAATCAGCACATAGGCGTTGCGGTCAAACTCCGGTACCACCTTCTGATAGTAAGGTGTGCCGTCGGCATTTGTGCGCGCCTCCTGCTGTGCCAGCCACGCATTGTTTTCATTGCGCCAGTCCTCATAGTACTCCCACACGTCGCGCACCGGATCGAGCTTGCACGCCGAGAGCACCAGAAGGAACAACGCCAATAAAGGAAATTTTTTCATTAAAATTCTACTTTTGGAGCAGTCTGAGCCGCTTCATCGGCTTGGAACTGCGGTTTCTTTTCAAATCCGAACATTCCGGCAATTATGTTGCCCGGGAATTTCATCACGGAATTGTTGTATTTGTTGACAGCGTTTGTGTAGTCCACACGCGCCGTTGAGATACGGTTTTCTGTGCCTTCAAGCTGCGTCTGAAGGTCGCGGAAGTTTTCCGTGCCCTTGATGTTTGGATACGCCTCCGAAACAGCGAGCAACGACTTCAACGCGCCCGACAGCTCATTTTGCGCCTGCTGGAACTTCTTCAAGTTCTCCTCGGTCAGCTGGTCGGCGGTGATGTTAACCGTTCCCACCTTCGCGCGCGCGTCGGTCACGGCCTGCAGAGTATTCGCCTCATGGGCAGCGGCGCCCTTCACCGTGCTCACCAAGTTTGGCACAAGGTCGGCACGGCGCTGATATGCAGTCTGCACCTTGCCCCAAGCGTTCTCCACCCCGTTGCTGTCAGCAACAAGAGTATTGTACTTGACAGCTGCATAACCGCCGAAAATCAGCAATGGCACAATCAGCACTGCCACTGCCGCAAGCACAATCCACAATGTTTTTATCTTCATAACCGATCTATTGGTTTAGTTATCCTCTTAGAGCAATTTCTTAAGCAACGACTTCATTGTCACCTCCTTGTCGAGGATGCCAGCGATGTCGGCAATGGCAACACGGCTCTGCTCCATCGTGTCGCGGTGACGGATGGTCACGGTGTTGTCCTCAAGAGTCTGATGGTCGACAGTGATACAGTACGGCGTACCAATTGCATCCTGACGGCGGTAGCGTTTGCCGATAGAGTCCTTGCCGTCGTATTGCACCTTGTAGTCGAATTTAAGAGAGTCGATGATTTCCTGAGCCTTTTCTGGAAGTCCGTCCTTGCGCACCAAAGGCATGATAGCGGCCTTAACCGGAGCCAAAGCAGCCGGCAGGTGAAGCACCACGCGGGTCTCGCCGTTCTCGAGTTTCTCCTCCTCATAAGAAGAAGCATAAACAGAAAGGAACATGCGGTCCACACCGATTGATGTCTCGATTACATAAGGCACGTAGCTCTGGTTGAGCTCCGGATCGAAATATTGAATCTTCTTGCCAGAGAATTTCTCGTGGTTGCTGAGGTCGAAGTTTGTACGCGAGTGGATACCCTCAACCTCCTTGAAGCCAAACGGCATAAGAAACTCGATGTCGGTTGCGGCGTTGGCGTAGTGAGCCAATTTCTCATGGTCGTGGTAGCGATACTTCTCATCGCCGAGACCAAGAGCCTTGTGCCATTTCAAGCGGGTCTCCTTCCATTTCTTGAACCATTCAAGCTCATCGCCTGGACGCACGAAGAACTGCATTTCCATCTGCTCGAACTCACGCATACGGAAGATGAACTGACGCGCAACGATTTCGTTACGGAAAGCCTTGCCAATCTGTGCGATACCAAACGGAATGCGCATACGTCCTGTTTTCTGTACGTTAAGGAAGTTCACGAAGATGCCCTGAGCCGTTTCCGGACGCAGATAGACGCGCATAGAGCCGTCGGCAGTGCTACCCATCTCTGTCGAGAACATCAAGTTGAACTGACGCACCTCAGTCCAGTTCTTTGTGCCTGAAATCGGGCATACGATGCCGTAGTCAAGGATAATCTGACGCAATTCCTCAAGGTTCATGTCGTTCATCGCCTTGGCATAGCGCTCATGCAGCTCGTTGCGCTTTGCAGTGTGCTCGAGCACGCGCGGGTTTGTCTCACGATAAAGTTTCTCATCAAAACCCTCTCCGAATTTCTTTGCAGCCTTTGCTACTTCCTTGTTGATTTTATCGTCGAATTTTGCGATTTCGTCCTCGATAAGCACATCGGCACGATAGCGTTTCTTAGAGTCGCGGTTGTCGATCAACGGGTCGTTGAACGCATCGACGTGTCCGGAAGCCTTCCAGATTGTCGGGTGCATGAATATAGCTGAGTCAAGACCAACGATATTCTCATTCAACTGCGTCATGGCGTCCCACCAATAGCGCTTGATGTTGTTTTTCAACTCAACGCCATTCTGTCCGTAGTCGTAAACAGCCGACAAACCGTCGTAGATTTCACTTGACGGAAATACAAAACCATACTCTTTGGCGTGAGCCACAATTTTCTTGAACAAATCTTCTTGTGCCATTTTTTATCTTGTTTTTTCTAATAAATTCAATGTTCCGGGGGTCTGCTGACCGCCTTTTCGTTATTTTAAGGTGCAAAGTAAATAAATTTTCTCGATTTTCTTCTTATTTTTGCAGAGGCTTTCCTCTGAAATTGTATTTATTTGGTAAATAACCTACTTTTTTAACGACAAAAACATATTTCCAGAAGCCTAAAAAACTGACCCAACTATGAAAGAAGACGAAATAGACGACATCTCTGAAAAAATCGACGACGCCTCAACCGGCGCCGAGGCTCACTCCACTTATGTGGTTCCGAAAGACAAAAGCAAGCATTTGTCGGGAATGTTCCAAAACTGGTTTCTCGACTATGCGTCATACGTGATTCTGGAACGCGCCGTGCCCCACATCCAGGACGGTCTGAAACCCGTGCAGAGGCGCATCCTGCACACAATGAAGGAACTCGACGACGGTCGCTTCAACAAAGTGGCGAACATCGTGGGAAGCACCATGCAGTATCACCCCCACGGCGACGCCTCTATCGGCGACGCCCTCGTGCAGCTCGGACAGAAGGAACTGCTTGTCGACACGCAAGGAAACTGGGGTAACATTCTCACCGGCGACAGCGCCGCAGCGCCACGTTACATCGAGGCGCGTCTTTCAGAATTCGCCATCGAGACGGTCTACAACCCCAAGACAACCGATTGGACTGTAAGCTACGACGGCCGCAAACCCGAGCCGGTGACGCTGCCGGTGAAATATCCGCTGCTGCTTGCACAGGGTGCGGAGGGAATCGCCGTCGGACTGTCGTCAAAAATCCTTCCGCACAACTTTGTGGAAATTCTCGACGCGGCGATAGCATATCTGCGCGGCGAGGAGTTTGCCCTGTATCCCGACTTCCCTACCGGAGGTTTCATCGATGTGTCGAAATATAACGACGGCGAGCGCGGAGGGTCAGTACGCGTGCGCGCAAAAATCGAAAAAATCGACAACAAGACATTGGAAATCACCGACGTGCCGTTCGGACGCACTTCGGGAAGCGTCATCGAGACTATCATCAAAGCTCAGGAAAAGGGAAAAATCAAAATAAAACGGGTGGACGACAACACGGCGAAACACGCCGACATCATCGTGCACCTGCTGCCTGGCACGTCGAGCGACCGGACTATCGACGCGCTCTATGCCTTTACCGACTGCGAGGTGAGCATTTCGCCAAACTGCTGCGTGATTTCCGACCGCAAGCCGCATTTCCTGTCGGTGAGCGACGTGCTGCGCCACAGTGTGGACACCACCAAACACCTGCTGCAACGCGAGCTCGAGATTCAGCGCGGAGAGCTGCGTGAAAGCCTGCTCTACGCCTCGCTCGAGAAAATATTCATCGAGGAGCGCATCTATAAAGACAAGGAGTATGAGCAGAGCAAAAGCGTAGACGAGGCTGTGGCACACATCGACAAGCGTCTGGAGCCTTTCAAGCCATCGTTTGTGCGCGATGTGACACGCGACGACATCCTGAAACTTCTTGAAATCAAGATGAAGCGCATCCTTAAATTCAACGCCGACAGTGCCGACACCTACATCCAGTCGCTGAAAGACCATATCGACGTTATCAACGACAAGCTGACACGGATGGTAGAAGTGACCATCGACTGGTACAAGCATCTGAAAGATAAATACGGCGCCCATTATCCACGCCGCACCGTGATACGCAGTTTCGACAATATCGAGGCGACGCGCGTTGCCGAAGCCAATGAGAAATTGTATATCAACCGCGAAGACGGATTCATTGGCACCGGACTGAAGAAAGACGAGTTTGTGTGCAACTGCTCCGACATCGACGATGTGATTATCTTCTACAAAGATGGTAAATACAAAGTTACCAAAGTGGCAGACAAACTTTACGTCGGCAAGAACATACTGTATATCAACGTATTCAAGCGCAACGACCAGCGCACAATCTACAATCTTGTCTACCAGAACGGCAAGGGTGGCGTGGTCTATATGAAGCGTTTCGCCGTGATAGGCATCACGCGCGACAAGGAATATGACATGACACAAGGCACAAAAGGCACTAAGATATGGTGGTTCTCCGCCAACCCCAACGGCGAGGCTGAGACGCTGCGCGTGACTCTGAAAGAGAAACCACGCCTGAAGGTGTTGCAGTTCGACATAAACTTTGCCGACCTTGCCATCAAGGGCAAGCAAGCGATGGGCAACATGGTGACGAAAAACGAGGTGCCTCTGCACTTACCGGCAAGGCGAAGATAAT
>ENA-OOYP01000244-OOYP01000244.1-human-gut-metagenome-genome-assembly--contig:-NODE-244-length-9188-cov-12.932552_pt1 | contig 9188 bp, 7 predicted proteins | sample MGYA00241705_ERZ501382 | MGnify/ENA primary metagenome ERZ501382 (study PRJEB25962, sample SAMEA2042741) | human gut metagenome | biome: human gut; feature: human-associated habitat; material: faeces...
GTTTCTGTATTTTGCAATATGCAAAGAACGCCTCAATTCGGGGACAAAGATACGACAATTTTCTAAATATCCCATAACTAGCAAGGAGAAATTTACGGAATTTAGAACTTTTTGAGTTAAATCTGATGCTTACCAACAATATGTATCCAAAAACAAACAGCAGTATTCGGATATAGCTTATCCGAATACCTGCTGCCATAACGTTTTGTTGCTGACGATGATTCTGACATCGGCTTTCATGTACTTTTGCAACACAGGGGACTTTTGTCTCTGTGTGCTCACAGTGGCTGTAGCCATAAAATAGTTGCCATCTTCCCTATGTATGAGTTTGGCATTATGGCTTATGATGTTGCAGTTATAAGATGCATTGTCGTTGCCCTCGAAAGAAACATGAGCTGTCCTTGGCTCATCGAAAAGATACAAATACTTGTATGGTACAAACACCTGCATCGTTCTTTGATTGACGACCTCACCATTAGCCTCTATGGATATAGGATAAGGTATCTTGTAGAAAGCAACTGCGAGGGCGAGGACTATTATCGTAATGACAACCGTTCCCAAGCTGACGAGGCGAGGAGGAACCTTGCCTATCACGTTCCTCACCTTCTCGCTTCTCAATTCGATATTATCTGATTCTTTTTGTTCCATATCAAACGCTTTTTAGTTTCCCAATTCCAACTGATTCTTCACAAGATTATAGTATGCCCCTCGCTTGGCGGTCAAAGACTCATGGTTGCCTATCTCAACCATCTTTCCTTGGTCGATGACCACGATTTGGTCGGCATTCTTCACAGTGCTTAGGCGATGAGCCACAATCACAACCGTCTTTCCTTTGTAGAACTTATCCAAGTTATCTACGATGCTTCTCTCATTGTTGGCATCGAGCGAGTTGGTCGCCTCGTCAAGGAAGATGTAGTCGGGATTCTTATACACCGCCCTTGCTATCAAGATACGCTGTTTCTGTCCTTGGCTCAGTCCCACGCCATCACGCCCAATCTTGGTGTTGAACTTCAGAGGCAAAGCCATCACATAATCCTTGATACAAGCTATCTCGGCTGCTTTTAGCAACCGTTCCTTGTCTATGTCACCATCATCAACAGCAATGTTTCGTGCGATACTCTCCGAGAAGATGACACCTTCCTGCATCACAACGCCACATTGTCTGCGCCACCATTTCTTGTTGAGCTTGTTGATGTCAGTATTGCCTATGTTGATTTGTCCCTCCAAGACGGGATAATAACCAAGCATCAAACGGATGAGGGTGGTCTTTCCACTGCCAGATGCGCCAACGATGGCTGTTACCTTACCTTGCGGAATGTGAATGCTCACGTCATCTATGGTCTTGCGCAAAGCATGTGGGTCGTACTTGAACATGATGTTCTTGATGTCAATGCCCTCATTCTTGTCCTCGATGGAAGTTAGCAAGCCTACCTTTCCGTTCTCATCATCCATCTGGTGAATCTCGTTGATACGTTCCAAACTAATCTTCACATCTTGCAGAGAATAGAAGAAGTTCATCAGTTGCTCCACAGGTGAGTTGAGCTGTCCGATGATGTATTGCACGGCAAGCATCATACCAAGTGTCATTTGCCCATGTATCACGGCGGTTGCAGCCACTACCGTGATGATGATGTTCTTCACCTCGTTGATAAAGATACTTCCTGCCTCCTGTGTCTGTTGGAGTTTGAGTGATTTCATCTGCACGCCGAACAAGTCAGCTTGCGTGTCCTCCCATTCCCATCTTCTACGTTGTTCACAATCCTGCAACTTGATTTCCTGCATGGAGGTGATAAACTCATAAGTTTTGTTATTGTTGATAGCTTGCTGCTCAAACAATTCATAGTCGAGCACCTTTCTCCGTTTCAAGAACAAGGTCATCCATCCGCCATAGAGGATACTTCCCAACAAAAAGATGGCAAACACCAACTTGTTATAGAAGAATAGCACCACCGAGAACACCACGAAAGTAAGCATGGCAAAGGTGATGTTAAGCGTCTGTTGCGTAAGAAAATTGTTCACACGGCTATGGTCGTTCATTCTCTGCATCAAGTCGCCCATGAGTTTCGTATCAAAGAAAGACATCGGCAACTTCAAAAGCTTGATGAAAAAGTCGCTTACCAATGAAATGTTGATACGTAGGGAAATGTGAAGCAACAACCATCTGCGGATAAAGTCTATTGCCGTTCGGCTGACTGTAAGCATCAACTGCCCCAATAATATAAGCCAAACAAAACCTATATCTTGGTTCTTGATACCGACATCTACGATGGATTGAGTAAGGAATGGCAAGACAAGCTGCAAGAGACTTCCGACTATCAAGCCCAAGATAATTTGTCCGAAATACTTGCGGTATTTCTTTACATACCCAAAGAGAAAGCGGAAAGACCGTCTTTCTTTTAAGCTCTCTTTGCCCTCCATCTTATAGGTAAAGAATGCAGGAGTAGTTTCCAAGAACATAGCAATGCCCTTGTCCTCACCATTAGATTTTGTGCTTGTCCAATGTTGCTTGAACTCATCTAAACTATAAGTTACCAATCCCTTCCCTGGATCAGCTACATAGAACTTCTTGCCTTTCTTTACCTTATATAATACAACAAAGTGATTCTGATTCCAATGAAGAATGCAAGGCAGGGGAGCATCACTCAACACAGTTGTTGTTGCTCTTGCGCTTGTTGTATGTAAGCCTAAAGTATTTGCAGCCTCATTGATTCCTAACAAAGACACACCTTCTGTTGTCGCAAAGCAAAGTTTCGACAAAGAATCCAAAGAGTACTCTCTGCCGAAATATTTACATACCATTTGTAGGCAAGCTATACCGCATTGCATACTATCATGTTGAAATCCCACACGAAAACCATTCATTCCTTTGTTGAGTTTTATCGAAGAAATTGGCCATTACATTCTGCCAATTTCTTCGCTGGCAGCATTTTTACCTTTATATTTCTTCTTGTTGTTAAATGTGTATCTTAAAAACAAACTTATATTTCTATTGTCTCTGAAACGTTCTTTTTCAAATTTATAGTCTGTGTCAAAGCGAGTTTCTCGTTCCTTTGTACCCAATATGTTGTTAACACTCAAGCGCGCATATAAGGTGTTTTTAAGAAAATGCTTAGTAATGCCACAACTGATAAAGAATCCTTGTTTAATTCTGTATTCACGCATATAACCATCACTATTGCATTTTAGTAGCAAATATGGCATCCAGTCATTCTTCAAGTTGAAATAACTATTGAAGGACATTTCTGCGTAAGGTCGTTTACCGTTTGTCAATGTTCCATCTGTATTGTAAATGCTGAAGAAAGTACGCATCACATTCAAATTGGTGTAGAATTCCCATATACCAATAGTCTTGTTGTAAGCAACATTCCAATTTAGAGCAGAATAGTGCGACTTATTCGTGGGCTTAGACAAAATGTGCAACGGATTCTCTGCATCTATCATATTGCTGGTCATAATATAATCCTTTATCCATTGATATGACAAGGAAAACCTAAGACTCTTGTATTGTGTGGAATATGTCAAGTCGGTAGTATATTGAGGAAGCAACAATGGATTTCCTGCCTCCATCTCGTATCTATTGAAATATTCTTGACTGTTACGCAACTGATAATAAGAAGGACGCTGCACCTTTGTCGTTAAACTCAACCCAAATCTCACATCACTCACTGGCAAAGACATGGAAACATACGGATAGAATCTTGAATAACTTTTATCAACCAACTGCAGATTGTTCAAATCGTCATAATATGACATTTTGAATATTTCATATCTTGTGCCAATATTGGCACTTAGCTTGCCCATATTCGCTTCTCCTTCAGCAAACACTGCCATTTTGGTCTCTTTGGAGGTCAATGAGGATGCTGTACTTTCTGCTGTATCATCCAAACCGCTATATACTTTCGTGTCTTTGACATAGCTTACATTGGTGCCGACTTTCAATGTCGCATTTTTGTTTAATTGATATTCTGCCTCAACAAGGCCTGCGGCTATGTTATATGTTGCCTTATTAGTTGTCAGCACAGTATGAGGATTTGTCAGAGTTCCAGACTCTTCATTACTCTTGTCATCTGTACTTTTTCTTCTGAGATAATCACCATTAAAATTAATAGTCCATTTAGTTCCAATATGACCTTCATAATACATATTCGCCTGCCATTGGTTATAGTGAGAATGTGAATCAAGGGTGGAATTCAACCTTTCGTACACGTTTTCTCCTTGCATCATGACATTATTTGATTCTCCATTGTACCTGTCATTTTCTCGCTGATATGTCAGCTGTCCACCTAAAGTATTGTTCTTGTCCAAATTTAGACTAACACCTCCAGTAACAGTTTTGTTGTAGTAATTAGAATACCATTTTGGCATATTACTATAAAGGCCCCATGCAGAACTGGGTGTAAGAACATATTCGGTATTTTCCTGATCTGTCGAATAGCGAGACGTTGAATTGCTGAAACCAACAAATGTATTAACTTTGTCTGTGTTGTAAGTTAATTGCACTTGTTCATTATCATAATTTCTCCTTCCCTGCCCATCGCTTAATGCCACGGTTCCACCCAGTCCTTTTGTATGTTGTTTCTTCAGGTTGATTTTAATCACAGCGTGAGTGTCTGCATCATATTTTACGCCAGGATTGCTAATCACTTCTATTGTAGCAATGTCTTTTGTGGAGATTCTTGACAATTCAGAAGGGTCAGATACTTTTCTATTGCCAATATAAACAACTGCGCTTCCTTTGCCAAAAATGTTGTAGCTGCCATGTTCACTCGAGACCATTGGCAATTTGTCTATAATGTCATCTGCAAAACCAAAGTCCCTCAGATTAGAATGTTGAATGTCGGCAACAATGTCAGTGCCTCTGCTTTTAAAGAGCTCTCGCTGTCCAGAAACCACAACTTCGCTCAATGAATATTCATTAGGTTTCAATTTGATTGTCTGCTCATTCATGATTGGATGCACAATTGCTGTAACATACCCGATTGCGCTGACTTTCAGGTATGTCGAACTTGCATTGGCAGCTTTGGCAAACACATATTTTCCCAACTCGTTCGTTATAGTACCAGTTAGAAATACAGAATCTGGCAAAGAATACAAGGCTACGTTTGCATAGCCCAATGGATGCGATTTTTCTCCAAGTACTGTTCCTGCAATCTGGGCATGAACAGAAGAACTAATGAATATGCTTACAAGAGTTAAAAGTAATGATTTCATACACACGAAAGTTTTTTAAAAAAAATCATATACATTCAATTTCAGTTTTGTTTGTGCAGAGCAACTACATCAAGACTCTTTTTATAGAGAACTTACATTGAGATGTCACTCAATAGCAATATCTTTATTTATGTGGGGAGCTTTTGGGCACGAGATGTCTGGATAATACCATTTATCAGCGCCATATGCCAAAATCGTATCTCTCCAACAAATATGCTTATATTTTCGGCATTCAAAAAAGTCTTGACACGAAGAACATGGACTATCCGAAGGTATGGAAGACTGTTTAAGATAAAAAATATCTTTAGCCTTTTGAGAATTCCATATTTCCTTTAATGTCTGTTTTTTCAAATCACCTATAATGAAATGAGGATGCCAATACAATTCTTCACAAATCGTGACTTTTCCATCAGGCAAAATGTATAGAGCATTAAGATTGCCAGAGCACATTGTGCGCTTTTCAAAATGCTCCGCTTTTTCTTCTATAGTCAGTTTGTTGAAATCTCTAAGTACAGAAGGTTTGTACAGCTTAAAAGAAAATATTCTTTGTCTATTTAATTCACTTACATAGTCTCCAATTTCAGCAATTTTTTGAGCTGATGTCTTATATTCTTTATAAAGTAAACCATTATACATAGAACATTTTGCCGCATCAAACATCCAACGCTTTAGATATTTTTTCCCCTTAAAAAAGGTTGCTAAACTACGAATATCTTCAACGTTGTCATTGAAGCGATTTATTACAGTATGAACTACATACGTAACATGATACTTTTCAAGTAGGTTTATAGACTCTTTTATCTGGTCATAATAAGGGTCATTTACCTTTAAAATCTGATAAAGATGTTCTTTGATTAGGGTGTCAAGCGATATTTGGATAGGGTCTGTGGTTGCTCCCAACTCTATCCATTTTTGTATTTCTTTTTCTGTGATAGGTTTCTTTGTTGAAATATCAGGTTGAAATCCATACTCTATAGACTTTTTGACGATTCTCTCCCAACCTTTATATAGCATAATTTCTCCACCCATGAGTTTGAAACGAATAACTCCCAATTCTTTGGCTTGGTCTAAGATACTCTCTACCAAACTGACATCCATATGTTTTGTTTGGTTACCCTTTCTATTTGCATAGCAGTAAATACAAGATGTTGCGCAATGCAACGTGAGGTTACAAATTATGTCAATAGGTGCGTCAAGTCTAGACATGCACAAATCAACTTCTTTATAAGAAAAATCTTTATAATTATAGGATGGAATTTTCATACCATCCTTATATTCAATTATAAGATGAGGTGGGAAAAAAGACTTTTCGCACTCTATGTAATCTGTGTTATCTATTAGTTTGTCTAATTGGCTTGAAACAAGCTCTGAAGACAAATGAAACAATTCGGAAATCTCTGCATAAATTTCTCCTTTCGTTCTTCCTTTGAAGAAAGAAAGCATCATTGCATATACAGGATGTATGATGCAAATCGAAGACTTTTCTCCATACCCCTGGCAGGAAATAATAAAGCTCTTATTGCCTCCATGACGAAGAACATATTGCGGATTTAATACATATTTCATAATGTTATAAATGATAAGTTAAAGAGGGTGTGTCATTTTTATTAATGGCGCACCCTCCCTTTTTAAAAATTAGTCGTGACTTTTATCACCCTTTTCTAATTCTTGTTGCTGTTGGTTAGTTCCACCATTCTCTTTGTCACAACAAGATGAGCAACCTGACATTGCTCCACCTGCAACTACTGCCATTTCTGATTTCATCAGAAATTCAGCATCCTTTAAAACTTTTAAATCCATAGCAAATTATTTTTAATGTACTACAATTTGTCTTCGTCCCAAAAGGTTACTTCCAAGACTTATACATAAATTCTTGTGCAAATATACTATAAAAACTAATACGTTAACCAACTTATCATTACTATTTAATATAGTTTAAACAAAATGTCTGTATTCTTGTCAAAAATGTATCATTATTATTATGTTTTCGCCGTACATTAGCGTGATATGTTATGCTTTTTGCGATTATGATAACAAAATTACGCTTGCATTGGTATCTATTTTGCAAAGTTATAATTTCGTCTTATAATCTTAGACTCATGCAGCAAATGATTTGCAATACTATCTTTGTACAATGCTAATTTATACATCTCATAACTATGACGAACAGAATCCTCATAAGCAGTAATACGATTTCTTACGTCGTTTATAACATTTTCATCTCGTTGCACATTGAAATGTTTCTCGATGTAGCGAATGTTCGGGTCATCAGCAGGAAGCACCATCTTCAATGCCCGATACTTCAAGTCTGCCTCCTCCCAATTTTGATGCTCTCGCCATAGGGTGAGGTTGCCCCAAATGGAGAGGACAAGGGAAAGAGCCAAGCCACCAATGAAAAGAAGAATATACTTTGAAGTTGGCTCAAAGCGATGGGTGACTACCTTCTTTTGAGATGAATTGTTCATCACTTCAAGTTTGTCCTGCAATACCTTTAAGGAAACATCATTCTCTTGTCTCATCTGCTTGACGGCATCAACCAAGAGCTTGCTTCGCTGCTCATTTTTGCAAAGTTCAACCTTGATAAGGTCTGCAAAAACAGCAATGGCATCTCTTAACTTGGATATTTTACCTCTGACTTCCTCTTCCTTGCCAAACATAGCAATGATTAATTTCTCCAACTTGGTCGTGTCACTGCTCGCAGGAGCCGTTTCCGTTCCTGCGTTCTTTGGTGAAGCAGAAAGTTCATCGACTTTTTGCTCCAATCTCTCAACTGTGCCGTAGATGGCTTCCAATAGTTCTTCTTTCATATTCCTTTTGTTGTTTGAATGTTTTGTAACTTGCATCAAAGGCTAAAGCCTCTTCTGCGTTTCTTCTTTTTCTTCTTGGATGATTCATCCTCTGGGAATTGCTCAAAGGTCTGAGCATTGGCTGGAGCAAAAAGTCCAATGGAAGAAATACCGTCCCAAGAATCCTGGCTGCTCTCCGTCATGAATGGCATCTGCTCATTCTTGTGACAGCCCTGCTCATATTGCTGAGCAGATTTGGCTTTTGCTGATAAAAGGTTCTCCGTTCCCTCAAATCTCGCATTCAGTTTGCCAAAGCTATAGTCTCGGCTGATCTGTGTACCCTTGAAGCTATATCCGTCCTTACAGAAACGGATGCCTTGAACCTTGGTTCGCTCCTTATCCTTATAGACAAACTCTAAGTGAATACCTTGTTTTGCGAGTTCATTCTTGAACTTCTGCCAACTACCTGCGGCTTTCAAGACATCCTTGACAACATTGTGAATCTCGTATTTGGCTCGCTCAGCATTGCGCAATTTGCGAGTGTTAGTCTTGCTCTTGTCAGTTCCATAAGTCAATCCATACTTGGATTTTAGAGCCTTGGTCACCTGCTCATTACGCCTGTAATCATTCCTGTCTGATATGAGTTTGCCCTCGTTATTGATGCGGTTATACACGATATGACAATGTGGATTGTCGGTGTTGTGATGCCTTACGATGATGAATTGAGTATCTTTTATCCCCATCATCTGCATGTATTCAAGGGCAATCTTAGCCATGAACTCATCCGTCAAATGTGGCTTGTCCTCGGGTTTGAAGCTCAATGCAATGTGTCCCACAGGCTTCTTAATCCTTGGATTTAGTTGCCTTTGTAGCTCAAAACTTTGCGCTATCTCGGCATTTGTGCCGAGTAACACGCCATCCGAGGCGATGATTTTCGCCTCGTCCTTGCCTGTAACATAGCGGATGCAACCACCAAATGAGCTGCCCTTCTTTAGCTTGCCTATCATGTGGTATCCTCCTTTCTGCCCATACTGCTTGGCTTCGGTTTATAACTTGCTTGGCGATACTCGCCAAGGATTGCTTTCAATCTTCTCAACAAGTCCACCACATATACATGGGTTTCATGGAAACCTCTCTGATGCGACAGCTTGGTAAGTTGGTTGAGGTTGTTCGCCATACCGATGAGGTTCT
>ENA-OOYP01000253-OOYP01000253.1-human-gut-metagenome-genome-assembly--contig:-NODE-253-length-9018-cov-6.717952_pt1 | contig 9018 bp, 8 predicted proteins | sample MGYA00241705_ERZ501382 | MGnify/ENA primary metagenome ERZ501382 (study PRJEB25962, sample SAMEA2042741) | human gut metagenome | biome: human gut; feature: human-associated habitat; material: faeces...
CTTCGCCCTCGACTTCGGCAAGAGCTACCTCCATTATGGCTGGCTCAAGAACATCCAGCATCTCTACGAGCAGATAGACGAAATCACCTCGCAGCAGATACAGGAAGTCGCCCAGGAATATTTCGCCGACGAACGTCTCTTCACCCTCATCTTTCAATAATGCCGTGAGGTAGAGCCCCCTTCCTCTCTGTGTGAGTCTGGAACTTATCATCGTAAAAAGCCAAAATCAAGCAAGAGAAAAGAATATATAAAGCCAACAACATAAGAGCCAAGCTTACTGATACCAGGAAGTCTGGACAGGAATGTGTTTCTTTGTATAAATTGGATGAAGTTCAGTTTGAAACTTTGACTTGTATTTTTCCAAATTTAGCTAATAGTAGGTATTGTACCCACTTGGAGTGTAGAGTTCGCTGCGCTACAAGAATCTGCTACTTCCATCATTTCATTACTGAGATTTGTTGACGTCTATATACCTAACGTATTTCGGTTTTCTATTGTTTCATAGTTCATTCTTATAATTGTTTATAAATCCAGCAAATCGTAAAGTCATCCATATCAATCACTCCTTGGTGATATAATCCTTTGAGATATTCCTCAAAGGCAAATTGGCAGTCAGATACTTGAAGTAATTTGTAGATAACGTCATTCTTGAAATTAAATCGTAACGTTTCTGCCGTCTTTAGCAATTGAGAATTGCCTGATTGCTTTAAATATTCCTCCGCAAGTTCTTCGCAATAATCTTGACACTTTGAGAGTTCATACATCATAATAATATAATGTGACAAGGCATCACTGGCAACAAACACCAACGAACTATCATATAGAGAAAAATCCCCACAACGAAAGCCTTCCTCTTCCAAAGGGTCTTTGCAACTGATAAGTCTTGGAGGATTACTAAAATCTGCAAGTTTCGTAAAACTATGCTCCAAGACACCTGTTTGGACATTATAATGGAACACTACACTATCACCATACGCCATCCACTTACAAGAACTACTATCTATTTTCCATGCAGCAACAATGGTTGCACACGAACCTTCATTATAAAACTTATTCAAAAGGATACCATCCCCTTGCTTTGCCTTTTCCTCATGCTCATTATAAAATGATTCCCAGATGCTATCCACCCATTCGTCAAGTTCTGTAAAAGACGTGATCGGTTTATTCTTTGGTAACTGCTCTATGAGATATTGCGACCATTCATCAGCAAACAAGCCGCAACCACCAGCCCCATCTGATACCGCTATGCAAGTATCAGAAGAGTAGAAGGAATCCTCGTTTGCTACATGGTCATTCCATTTTGCTATGCTTACGCCTCTATTCATACACCCTATTATATTATAGGTTCTGATTGACAAGCATACTCGAAAGCGTACCTATCTTCATCATTTTAACCAATCGTTCCATACCAGTGTTCACCCCCATAGCATGATAACGAATATCTGTTTGCTTATCACCAAAGATAGCACGAATCTGTTCATTATAGTTCAATGGCAAGAGGCTCGACATATTATAAAGTTTTTCGCCATATCCATTACCATTCAGTTCGTCTGCTGTTGCAGGGAACACCACTGATTCGGCATGTCCAGGCACAACGTGAATATTGAAGAATAATACATTACCATCATTGGTAAACATCGACTTCAACTGATTAGCAAGTTGTTGCATTTCATCATGCGAAGTTCCATTATACTCACCATCAGTGATATTGATAATCGTTGGAGGATAACAATCCTTGTCATGATGTTCCTTCATCCAGTTTTCCAATAAACCTTCAGCACGTTTGAAAGCTTTGTTCATGTGCGTCCATCTACCATCATGCCGAGCCACCATCCATTGTTTCTTCTCTACTTCTTTGATGCTGATACCTTTACGAGTACGCACCTCTTCTTTCACCATTTTCTTTTGGTAAGGATTATCACGAATCTCTTCTGGAGTAACGAAGTCTCGTCCTTCAAGATTGCTATTCCAAGCACTATAAGCCTCAGTGCCATAACCTATCATAGCAATATCAAAGTAATGGCGAGTCTCATTATTCTTCACACATCGTTCCACCAACTCGTTGATTTGAGCATTTACGATACGGGCTACGGCCTCAGATAAAGTCATATCCTCACCATTAAAGGTGGTAATTCTACGCATAGAAACACTCTGGTCAACCAAGAAGATGAATGCCGTAGGATGCTCACGGTCAACACGAGCCGTATATGCATTCTTGCTTTGTAACATCTGTGGTTGGCTTGGAATTGGAATACCAAAGTTGCCGATGTTCTTGATATACTTCAGAGGAATAGTATTCTTTACCAATATCTCCGCCTGATAGAATGGCTGCTCATCCACATCGAAATCGAAGTGATTGCGAGCCTTGACTGTTTGGAAGTGAATCTTCTTGAAATCCTCCAAACTTCCACCCACATGAGCACCATTGCGTACAGCGTTTCTGTCTGCATACTTGGTATTCTCATCATAAATCACTTCTGGATCTATTTCCAGAATGACAGGGTTAGAAATTCTATCTTCATTCATTGCCACATACATCATTGGATGGTTCATGGTAAAGCTAACACGAACATAATGTTCCAGATTATCACGCTTATCCAACGACCAGGATGGAGAACCTGGTCCTCCACCTCCTGGTTTAGGAATATTGATACCACGTTCCTCACAATCCTTCCAAGAATAGAGTCCTCCATTCTTGATAATATTCTCCAAGTTATCACGGTCTGTGAAGTGATAGAGCTTGGTGATATGATTTTGTTCGAGGATATTCTTAAAATCCTCCCAGTTACTTCTTCTGTTCATTGTTTTTATCCTCCAATAATATATGTATGTTAGAATAACGATAGTTGCTTTGGTTCTATTATCTGTGGTTCCCACTTTTTATCACCAAAAGGATATAGACCTTCTACGTATGCCTTGATTAGAAAGGCATGCGAAAGAGGCTTCTTCGGGTCATCCACATCACAATTTGTATTATAGTCTAAGAGTACGATGGTCTTAGTTTTGCTCGCCTCTCGTAATCTCGCAATAATACTTTGAACCTTATGTTCAAGTACCCACTTGTAAGTAGGAATATAAATCAGCTTTCGAGCCTCAATATATCCGAGCAATTCAGTTCCGTTTACTCCTTTGCGATGTCCAAGAGGCTTACCGAACTTGCGAACAGTTCTCTTGATATTCTTCATCGACTCATTCTTAAACATTTTCATATCTACATCAGCCGATTCAAATACCTTTAGCCCTTGCCACACAGCCTCAACACATGTAGCAGTAACACCCTCGCTAAATGGCACAGGTATGCCACCATGCGGATAGAATGGACTTAATTTGATTAGGCTATCTTTGGCATGGCTAGTTACATCCGCAATGATGGCATCGGGATGTTTCTTTAATATGTTTTCGTATTTCTTACGCTTAGATTCTATTAATATCATAATTATTAAAATATATTTACGACAAACAAAATACTTTATCTCCAAACCGAGAGATTAATTCTTGTTTAAGATTGTCAGGGAATTTGCAGTTATAAAACGCACCTTTACCTATGCTAGTAACACTAGAAGGGATGACTATCTCTGACAGAGAATCACAACCATAAAAAGCACGATCACCTATGCTAGTAACACTAGAAGGGATGACATACGATTTTATATTTTGCTTTCTGAAAGAAATAATTTTACTTTTATCCCTATTGAACAAGACATCATCCTCATAAACAAAGTTAGGAGATAAACATTCTAATTTGCCATTCCATTCAGCAAACGGATTGCCGTTTAAGCCAATTACGCTTTTAGGGATGGATATATATTTCAACGAGGAACAACGAGAAAATGCACGATTACCTATGCTAGTAACACTAGATGGGATGACTATCTCTGACAGAGAACAACAACGAGAAAATGCAAAATTTCCAATATCAGTCACACTATCAGGAATGACTATATTGGACAGAGAACTACAATAAGAAAATGCATAATCTCCAATATCAGTCACACTATTAGGAATGACTATATTGGACAGAGAACTACAATAAAGAAATGCACCTTCTCCAATATCAGTCACACTATCAGGAATGACTATATTGGACAGAGATCTACAATGAAAAAATACATAATTACATATTATCCTTGTACCATCTTTGACAGAATAACCCCCTCTTAGTTCTTTGGGAGCTTTCAATAGTTTTCTTCCATCTTTGCTATATTTCACTCCCCATTCATCTATAAAAGCTTCTTTCAACACATCTTCTGTTATTTCTGTTGATGAGTCTTCAATAGTTTGAGACAGGATAGGCTTTTCACCAATAAACAAACTACAAGAACATGCTGAAAGCTCCTTTCTTGCCAATGCGAGCATGAAAAGAGAGTAAAGTGTACAGAAATCCTTATCACACATTAAATCCTGCAAGGCAGATATTGCCTTGCAACTTGAAGGATTGCGATAATCATTTTCTGAGAAGAGAAGCCTGTCCGATGCGCCATAGGTATCTAATAATTTAGAATTCATAGATATAGCTTTCAATGACAAGGCAATGCTTGCCAAAGCAAAGTCATCAATAGTTTCATCAAAATCATCGACAGTTCTCAAAGGATGAGAAAAGTCTTTTGTACCAATTGTTGGAGCCTTCTGACCCTTCATGGCAGGAACAAACATCCCATCATAATCTACCAATGTCAGATTTCCATCAGGACGAACCATGATGTTATCTGGCTTGATGTCACCATGTGCAAATGGCTGAGAACGAAGCCACGCTGCCATTTTACAGAAGCGATAGCAAAGCATAGCTATGGCATAATTGTCCTGATAGTTTTCGGCAATGTAATTCTCCATTGTTTCACCATCAATCCAATCCATCAGAAGAACAGGAAACTCGTCTTCCTCACAACTGCTATCTACGAAGATTTCTTTGTCTAAGTACTTCACGGAAGTAATATAAGAGGAATCTACGAACTCCAACTCATCTGCAATCTGGCGATAAGCCTCAGCTCTACCTTCTTGCTCTTCAGTAAAGCACTTTAAGGCATAGCACTTTCCTGTCTGTTCATCTTTCATTTTGAACACGACAGCGAAGGCACCACTGCTACGATATGGTTCACCATGATCATCTAAAACTGGTACCAAATGAGCCAACCTATCAAGATTGTTACTAGCATCCTGTATGGCTCTTACATATTCTGAAATTAATGGATATTGCATAGGCTTACCTTGTCAGTTATTTTCGCCCTCAAAGTTACAAAAGATAATTAAAACGCCAAAAGCTTCACTCAACTTTTCGCCTTATTTAATATCAATTGCTATTTTACGCCTTCATTATTATCTCAAATCAAAATTCTTTTGTCCCCAATTTTCAAATGCCGTTTCTGAGCAGGAATATTCCCTATAGAGCACTTCCCCCTTAGAGGAAACTGGTTTGATTTTGAAGTTTATAAATGATGTGGCTTTTTACCGTCACTTAGTCACAATCCAATACTTTCCCAAAGCGTTGTTTTGTCTCAAAGAAATTTGAAAAGATTGCAGATAAATAAACCTTGGGACTTGGAATTTCTGGTATTAACAAATGATAAGACTTAGATGCTACATTCAAAGTATTAGCCTCCCTATCCTCATGAAAGAAAACTGTATTACTGTTTATACTGTTTAGACGATTGACTGCTTCTTTCACCTGTTGAACCTCCTCTTGATTTTCCAAACTTATCTTGTACCAACAAAGATCCCAGACTACAATAAAATGGCACTCATTCGAAGCCTCCATCATAAAATGTTCATTCTGATAGGTGAAGTATATATCATCACCCTCCAGCTCCACCTCACAATTCAACTGTCGAAGCAAATCCAAGCACAAGTCCCTTGCGCCCAATGATGAATGTTCTTTATTAACAGAAGGAAGGGAACTTACTATCTCATCCATCTCTTTCTCTGCCTTTCTCTGACGAATGTAGTACATCAAACTGATGCCTGCCAATACTGATATAAAAGGAATTATCATAGCTATAACATTAAAAAAATAATACTTATAAGATAGCAAAGTTAGTTCTTTTCCTGTAAACAGATGTCATTATTAGGAAAAATCATACCTCCACAAGGCTTGTGAAGCAAATACACTTGTCCCAACCCAAACCTTTCACTATATTTGCGACAAAATTCAAAAATAAACAAATAAAGTAAAATATGGACAGACTCTTTTTTATAGTAATTGCTGTTGCATTGGCATACGGCGTAGGTTGCCTCGGAAGAAACAGAAAGATTGGTTTCGGATGGGCCTTTGGTATTTCACTTATCAATGTGATTATTGGTCTCATTGTCGTATTATGTTCAGAAAAGAAAACACCAAAAGAACTTGAAGAAAAAAGGCAACCCTAACCTCGGTCCGAGTGTTTGGGTTGCCATCGGAGTTTACCTATTATATAGGAAACATGTATAAGAAACATCACTTCCACTCCACCAGTTTTCTATCAAGTGCTATTTTCTTAGGCTCTCCCCACAAACCATCAATCGCATAACTCTTGGCTAAGCTTTCATCAAATTGCAAGGTGAAGGCTTGGCGAATACGAGCACATTTCTCATTGATGGAATTAGACAGCGGATTCGTCAAGGCTTCAATGCTCTGGCGAATCTTCTCGTCGGAGAGATGTACGCCAGTATTCGATTTTCTACGAATATCCACATAAATGTCGTATAGCTCTTCTCGATAATCAGACAAACACTTGAAGAGAATGCCTTTCTCATGGCGCAAGAAGAGGATATACACCGCCTTTACCAATGGCTCCATCTTGATAACCATATCGTGATAATCGGGCAAAACGATGTCGTAGTTCTCCGTGATAACCATTCGACTCAACTCCTTTGGTGGAAAGAGATATTGCTTCAATACCCAATCGCTTACACCACTAAGGCGCAAGTCCTGTACTTGCTTATGGACCTCTTTCATTTTCTGACGAACATCATAACTGAAAGTATCGTCGGCTGTAAGAGGTGTCGGATCTAAAGGATTGTAAGGACTCTTACCTATAGAGCTGTACAATACTTTGTAATTCGACAACTTATCATACACCACTTGCATCAAGGGCATAAAATCCTCACCACTCTCTATTGTCAAAGAATAGGCATTGACATAATATACGCCATTTTCCTCATGATCTAACTGCAAGATGCTTGGACGGAACTTCTCTCTATCCTTATCTTCTACCAATAGAGGCAACAGCAAATCGGAAGAAACAGAAAAACTCAAGTCTCCTTGATTCAGCATTGGATAACTATACAGGGCAACCTTATTAATATGCGAACCTAAAAATGGAAAGTAATTAAAATGTATGGACTTTCCGTCAAATAACTTTTGTATATCCACAAGATGATTGATGATGGAAAGGTTCAACTCTTCATCATACCCACGCTCCACGAAGAACACATCATCATGGTAACGTGCTGGGAAGTCGCGAAACTTCAACACCCTCTTTCTTCCAATCTTTCCTGTCATAGCTTATCTATTTAAATGGTTGGTTTAAAACCATATTCTTTACAGCTTATATTGTTGGCATTTAATCTCTCAAGCATCCTATAGGAACAACGTAAACACCATCTTTACGTCGATAAGCGAAATCACCTGTACCTGTAAGTACCATCATAAAAGAAGGGTCGTTCATCTTCTCTGTATTGATTTTACCAGCTAAATTCAATAGATTCTCCGCACCTTCGTTGATAAGCTTATCACCTCCTAACTTGATTTCAACCAAGCCATACTTACCATTCCGTAAATGTATCACTGCATCACACTCCAAGCCATTCTTATCACGATAATGATAAACCTCACCATCTAAAACCTCAGCAAATACTCGCAAGTCTCTAACACAAAGTGTCTCAAAGAAGAGTCCCATGGTATTGAGATCGTTAATCAAATCTTTTGGACCAAGTCCAAGCACCGCAGTGCCTATTGATGGATCTATGAAATAACGAGTGTTTGCTGTTCTAATAGCTGTTTTAGAGCGCAAGTTAGGATTCCAAGCCACAGAATCTTCGATGACAAAAATCTTACGCAAAGCCTCCAGGTAATTTCCTGCTGTCTTCACACTAATTTCATTTTCATCATTTGTCATCATATCAGCCACTATGGTTCCTATTGTCGCTTGTGAAGCTTGGTTACGAGCGTAAGAGCGCAACAGCAACCTTATTGTGGTGGTATTGCGATTTACCCCATCTACCCTTGCGACATCTTTTTTAATGACTGCATCCACATAGTCAAAAGCCTGACTCAACGCAGCATCTCCTTGCAAATTACAAGCAAAAGGCCACCCTCCACGACATATCAAATAGGCTAAATCTTCTATTTTCAACTGATTAATCGCAACTATCTTGCTTGGCGTTTCAAACAAAGAAGCCAAACTCACCTTTCCATTCGATTCTCCAGATTCATATAAGCTCATTGGGCGCATCGTGAGCCAACTAAACCTTCCCGTGCCAGAATGATGCATATCTTTCTCATCTGCAGGAACAGCAGACCCCGTTAATATAAATTGCCCCACTTCACAGCGATGGTCAACCTCAAATCGGATTGCATCCCAAAGCTTTGGAGCCAATTGCCACTCATCCACAAGTCGCGGAGCCTTTCCTTCGAGGAGTACAGAAGGGTCTATCTCCGCCATCTGTAGGTTCGTTTCCAGTGAAGCAGGATTATCCATATACAAGATACTGGCAGCTTGTTGCTCAGCTGTAGTTGTCTTACCACACCATTTTGGACCTTCTATAAGGATGGCACCTTTACTTTCTATTTTTTTTGCAAGCAGTTTGTCTGCTATTCTATGTTTATATTCCATATCCTAAATAAACTGATTTACAGGTGCAAAGATACAATATTATTTTTAAATTTCCTCAGTTGGCGCATTTTTATTTCCTCAGTTGGCGCATTTTCGTTTCCTCAGTTGGCGCATTTTTGTTTCCTCAGTTGGCGGAACAACATAGAATTAAATTACAGAACTTTCGCAAGTAAGCACCACACGCCCTGAAGGGCAGAAGCTCATAGCCCCT
>ENA-OOYP01000258-OOYP01000258.1-human-gut-metagenome-genome-assembly--contig:-NODE-258-length-8968-cov-5.218108_pt1 | contig 8968 bp, 7 predicted proteins | sample MGYA00241705_ERZ501382 | MGnify/ENA primary metagenome ERZ501382 (study PRJEB25962, sample SAMEA2042741) | human gut metagenome | biome: human gut; feature: human-associated habitat; material: faeces...
GTCTGCATTGATGTCCTGACCAATTGGCTTTGGCTTCCCATTCGTAGACAAGAGTCTGGTTATAGGTTCGCCAGCCGACCCTGACCGCATCTTCTCTTCAGAGGTACTGTTTGCACTGACCAACACCAGCCGCAGCAAGATTCACAAGAATTTCTACGATCCGTCACGATTGCCAAACTATGTGTTCCGCATGGACGATAACCTGATGAGCAACATCGTGTATGGCGGTGCAGCAACAACCGGCGGCTATCAGGACGACTACCGTTACCGTGCCAACTGGATAGCAACAGGCAGCAACCGTTATTTCTACAAGTATAGCGATATGGTGGCTAACGGAAGCATCCAGAACACGATGATTCCGATGATACGTCTGGGTGAGATGTTCCTCATTGCAGCCGAGAGCCAGAGCGACAACCTGGCTAACGGAGTACAGTATGTCAATGCCCTACGCAGAAACCGCGGTGTAGCAAACCTTCAGACTCTGACTCCTGATTTGCTGAAGTATGAGTACATCCGCGAGTTGTATGGCGAAGGCCAGCTGTTCTATCTCTACAAGCGATTGAACAGCGACATCATCACCTCTTCTAACGCGAACAAGAATCCAAAGGCAAGCGACCTCATCTTCGTGGTTCCACTACCTGACTCTGAGACAGAGAACTAGTTAACAGTTTACAGTTGAGAGTTTATAGTTAAGACTAATTATATACGATTTTTATATGAAATATCAGATAAAGACTCTATTGATTGGAGCGATGGCGGCCCTATCTCTAGGCTCATGTAGCGAACAGGAACCGGATGTTTTTCAGAACATTAACGGCGTTTACCTGAACAATCGCTCCAACACCAATATTCTACAGGCAAACACCAATGTGACCTTTGTCTATCAGAAAGGCGATGAGATGCAGGTGCCTGTCAAGATACAGCTGGTAGGCCGTCCTACAGACCAGCCTCGCGAGATAGCCCTAATGGTTAGCTCGGAGGATGCACAGGAAGGCACAGACTACATCCTGCCGGAAAAGGCTGAGATGCCAGCGGGCGAAACCGTACTGGAATATATGATTACGCTGAAACGTACTGCCATCCTGAAAACTCAGGAGAAGCATATACAGGTAAGTCTGCAGCCTAACGAGAACTTCACTCTTCCTGTTACCGAAGAGACGACAGCCAACGGCGATGTGGTTTCTACCCTTTCTTATCAGATTATCTTCTCTGACAAGTTTACCACGGCACCAAAGGCATGGAAGACCGATCTGCTCGGCGATTTCACCCAGCAGAAGTTCGAACTGGCTTGCAAGGTACTCGACCTGGACCCAGCCGATTTCAACGACGATTCTAAGATGACGCTTGCCATGCAGAGCTATGTAAGTTCTGAGATGCAGAGCTATGTGAGAGAGCAGCAGAAACTTCGCAACAACGGCGAGGCATACGATAACGATGCATTCGATGCAAAGGGCAATGCGCTGGCTTTCTATGGAGAATAAAAAAAACTGGAAGATTATGAGAAATTATAAAATAATGGCAGCGGCTCTGATGATGGCTACAATGATGGCAGGATGCTCGCAAGATGAGGGCAACTACGATTATCACAGTCTGAACGAGCCTACTATCACCGGCGTACCTGAGACCATCTCGGTACTTACCCATGCCAACATCGACCTCGACCCGAATTTGGGCGACAACATTACCGACCTCGATGCCTACAACTACGAGTGGAAGGTCATCAATAAGTCTGGCGACAACGAGGTGACCGTACTTGGCAACGAAAAACATCTCGTGCAGGAAATGACGCTTCCTGCAGGAGAATATACCCTCTACTTCACCGCAACAGAGAAGAAGAGCGGACTCTTCTGGCAGCAGAGCTATACACTCACCGTGAGCGATACCTCTTCAGAAGGCTGGATGGTGCTCTGTGATGTGAACGGCAAGACCCGTCTTGACATGATATCGAAGGTTACAGGCAAAACCTATCTCGACATCCTCAAGACCAGCGGAATGCCTGAGTTGAATCATCCATACAGCATCCAGTATGCGCCAAACAGCGGACATTCCGACTCTCCTTTCTATCTCTTTACTGCCGACGGAGCCACCCGTCTGTCAAATAACAGTTTTGTATGGCAGAAGGATTACGACTTCAAGTACGAGGTAGCCAAGCAGACCAATCTGAAGCCACAGAGCATGGTATGCGACCAGAGCGGCATGATGAGAATGATTGTGAGCGACGGCTATGCATATTCGGCATCCAACATGGGTATCCAGGGACTCTTCGCTGCCGTCAACAAACAGCCTGTTCTTGCACCAGCTGTAGGATCCAACATCGGAGCATCCTCTTACGCATCCATCTATCTGCTTTATGATAATGTGAACAAGTGCTTCATGTCCTGCTGTCCATTCCTGCCGGGCCTTTCGCTCTCTGATGTTTCCTATCACAGCATGAAGGATATGGAAGAGATTGCTACCGGATACAAGGGATCGGATATGATAACCGGTAAAGCCTTCAGCGAATATCCTACCGGCAAGGATTTCGTCTATATGGAGAATACGAAATATGACCCGGGAAATGCCAAGATGGGCATCACCTATACCATCCTGCGCAGCGGAAAGAAATATGAACTGTATGGCATCCAGCTGGGTGATATGCTCTGCTATGCCGACTGCACCTTTGCACTGGGTAAGGCTTACTACGGCGACTTGAGCGACTGCAAAGACATCGCCAATGCCTCTTGCTTCGCCTTCAGTTCGCAGAAGAACTACATGTATTATGCTGTAGGCGGTACCGTTTATCGCGTGAACCTCTCGGAGAAACCATTGAAGGCAGAGCGCCAGTTCAGTTTCAACGGCGAAACCATCACGATGATGAAGTTTAATTTCTATCAGAATTCAGCTTCAGCCCATGATTACGATCTCATCGTAGGTTCAGAGAACAGCAATGGTTCGGGTACACTCCGCATCTACGACGGCATGAGCGCAGAGGGCGATTTCTCTAAGGTTACACCTACCAGCTATTCAGGCTTCGGCAAGATAGTAGATGCTACTTACCGTGAGCGTACCAACTAATTATCAACTTTAAAAAAGAAAGTAAAAATGAAGAATAGAATATTATCATTGCTTCTGTTCCTGCTGGCTGCAGTGAACATGCACGCCGCTGAGGGCATCACCATTAGATTTGACGTCAAGAATCCAGTGCTCTCCAATGTGGTACTCGTTTACCACATGAGCGTCAACGAATTTCCACTGACCGACGGGAAGGCTACCGTGCAGCTCGACGGCATGGATGCTCTCTACGCCAACGTTTATTATGGCGAGAAGACAAAGAACGTATATCTGCAGAAAGGCGATGATGTAACCATCTCGTTTGATGCCAAAGATTTCGACAACACTTTCGCCGTAATGGGCGGCAACGAGAAGGCTATCGATTACTTGAACAAGATTCAGTTAACCGGCTTGCCTAATGAGGCTTACATCCAGCCTTGGAGCGAGTTTAAGGCTACCGTTGACAAGAAGATAGCTTCGATGAAACGCCTGCTGAAGGCACGCAAGTTTGCTGCCGACGACAAATTTCTGAAGATGGAAGAAGGCAGAATCACCTACTTCTATGCCAATGCCTTCCTGATGTATCCGGTAAGTCATACTTATCTCACTCAGGATACCACTTTGGTTTTGGGTAAGGACTATTACGATACCCTGCGCCAGTATGTGAAGGAGGATGATGATCTCGCCGACAACGATGAGTATCGCAACTATATGATTGAGACAGCCCACGTATTTGATGAAGCGGGAAAGAACATCCGCCAACTCTATCCTAAGGTGCTTGCAGAGATGAGCTATATCGGTGAGAATACGAAGAGCGACAAGGTGCGCGAATCGCTGATTCATTTCCTGGCTTTCACCTATGTTGAAGGTAATGGCGTGGAGAACATCACCGATCTGCAGAATCTGTACTATACCTATGTTACATCGCCTCGCCTGAATGACATCTTCAAGAAGGCATGTGCCAAATGGGACAAAGCGGCAGTAGGCCGTCCATCACCTATGTTCAAGGGTGTGGATGTAAACGGCAAGGAGATGACGCTCCGTGATTTCCGTGGCAAGTACATATATATAGATATGTGGGCTACCTGGTGCGGACCATGCCAGAAAGAGTTGCCATTCCTCAAAAAACTGGAAGAGAAGTTCAAGGGCAGAAACATCGTTTTCGTAGGTCTTTCTATCGACCAGGACAAGGCGAAATGGGCTGCCAGGGTGAAGAGCGGTGCACTGAGCGGTACCCAACTTTATATCGGTAAGGGCAGCAAGTTCCAGAGCGATTACCGCATCAGCGGCATTCCTCGCTTCATCCTCCTCGATCCTAACGGCAGAATCGTGAATCCAGACATGACCCGTCCTTCAAGCGAGGACACAGAGAAGATTCTGAACAGTCAGCCTGGGTTGTAAGAATAGAGTTTAAAAACAATATATTTATTTATTAATTAATTAAAACACAGCACTATGAAAAAATTGATTTCAATGATGTTGATGCTTTGTGCATTCATCACTTTCTCAGCGTGTTCGTCAGACGACGATGGGCCTACTAACCCAGTAAGCAATGCAGTGGTTCCAACTTCTGCAAAGATTGGTGCCGAGGTCACAGTACAGGGTAGCGGTTTCGCTGCTGGTCAGACTCTTTATCTCCAGCCTGAGCAGGGAACTGAGGTTAACACCAATGCCAAGATGTCTTCTAACGGTGCAACCTTCACCATTCCTTACACCATGACTGAAGGTAAGGTAAACGTAGTATTGAAGACAGGTAATGATAGCTGGACATTGGGCAGCATGACTCTTCTTGCAGCTGACAACCCAATCTCTACCCTGTCATTGCCAGGCGAGATGGGTATTGGCGAGGAAGTAACCCTTACCGGTATCGGTTTTGCGTCGTTCTCGGTAATCTCAGGAATATCAGCGGCTTTTACTAATGCCTGCTCCAGGGATGAAACGTTCTCGCCCGTGCGGGCACTGATGAAGAGTGGGGCTTCTGCTTCACTGGAATCTGAGCCACAGGAATGGGTGAATTTATCGAACGCAAGTTTATCATTTTCAAGTTTATCCATCTTATTAAATACTACCAGCAGCTTCTTGCCCTGGTTCTTCAGCTTCATCTCCTCGATTTCTGAGGCTGACGGCTGCTCATCTAATAGCCAGATTACTATCTTTGCCTCTTCCATCTTCTGGAAAGTGCGCTCTATTCCGATGTTTTCTACCACATCATCCGTCTTGCGGATTCCGGCTGTGTCAATAAAGCGGAAGGTGATTCCGTCGATGAGGGTGGTGTCTTCGATTACGTCTCGGGTGGTTCCGTGAATGTCGCTCACGATTGCCTTCTCCTCGTGGAGCAGACGGTTGAGCAGGGTGCTCTTGCCCACATTCGTCTTGCCTACGATGGCTACGGCTACTCCCTGCTTTAGGGCATTGCCGGTTTCGAAGGAGTGGGCGAGGGTGGTAATCTTGTGATTGATTTCTTCGGCTAGTGCCTGGAGTTCGCTGCGGTCGGCAAACTCCAGTTCTTCGTGGTCGCTGAAGTCGAGCTCCAACTCCAGGAGCGAAGTCATCTTTAATAATTTTTCGCGAAGGAGGGAGAGTTCGTTGCTGAAATGACCCTTCAGTTGGCTGAGCGCCATCTTGTGGGTTGCCTTGTTGGTAGAGGCGATGAGATCAGCTACGGCTTCTGCCTGAGAGAGGTCCATCTTGCCGTTGAGATAGGCACGACGGGTGTATTCGCCCGGTTCTGCCTGGCGACATCCTACCTCCGTAAAGCGATGGAGAACCTGCTGAAGAATGTATCGGCTGCCATGACAGGAAATCTCGGTGGAGTTCTCGCCTGTATAACTGTGGGGTGCACGGAACACGCTCACCAGTACATCATCGATGGTGTTGCCATCCTTATCCTTTATTTCGCCATAATGCAGCGTGTAGGGCTTGGCTTCTTCCAGGGATTTGCCGTTGGCAGACTGGAAGATTTTGTCGGTGAGGGTAATGGCGTCGGAGCCACTGAGTCGGATAATTCCGATAGCACCGCCGGCTGGGGTTGCCAGGGCGCAGATACATTCTTCTTGATTCTTCATTTATTTGTTTCTTTCTTTTAAAGCTTTTGCCCTTACAGGGCGACAGGGTTGCGTCCATAATAACCCAGGGCGATGCCCTGGGCTAGGAGCTTCTGCCCTTTCAGGGCGTGTGGAGCAAAACTTGCGAAACTTGAGTTAAGGTATATAATCAAACAATCATATATATATAATAAGGTGTAGCATCTGCCGTTTCTTCGGAAAACAACAAACACTACACATTAAAGATTTAGATAATGGAAACAAGAGGAAATTTTGGTAGTAAGTTGGGCGTTATTCTTGCCACAGCCGGCTCGGCAGTCGGTTTGGGTAATGTGTGGCGTTTCCCTTATATGGCAGGTCAGAATGGTGGTGCCGCCTTCATTCTCATCTATTTGGTATGTATCATTCTGCTCGGATTGCCTGGCATGATGAGTGAATTCATCATCGGCCGTCATTCCGCTTCTAATGCAGCCCGAGCTTATACCAATCTGGGTAAGCATAAGGCTTGGGGTGCTTTGGGCTTGATGGGCATCATCACCTCTATGATTATCCTGGGTTTCTATGCCGTAGTGGCTGGCTGGTGCTTGCAGTATCTCTATGCCAGTATCATGGGCGGTGTTCATGGCGACGCAGCGTATGTGAAGACCTATTTCCAGACCTTTGCAGCCGATCCTATCCGTCCTACCTTATGGGCAGTAGGTTTTATCCTGCTTACCCACATGGTGGTAGTACGCGGTGTGCGCAATGGTATAGAAAAAGCATCCAAGATACTGATGCCGATGCTCTTCTTCCTGTTGATTGTGATTGTGATAGCTTCCTGCTCTCTGCCGGGAGCGATAAAGGGAGTGGAGTTTCTGCTGCAGCCGGATTTTTCTAAAGTAGATGAAAACGTGTTGCTCGAAGCGCTGGGACAGGCGTTCTTCTCTTTGAGTATGGGTACGGCATGTCTGTGTACTTATGCCTCTTACTTCAACAGACAGACCAATCTCTTGAAGTCGGCTACTCAGATTGTGACCATTGATACGGTAATCGCCGTATTGGCAGGTTTGATGATCTTCCCTGCAGCCTTCTCGGTGGGTGTGCAGCCAGACAGCGGTCCTTCGCTCATCTTCATTACCTTGCCAAACGTATTCCAGCAGGCTTTCGGTAACATGCCGGTTGTCGGTTATGTGATTTCGGTGTTGTTCTATGCTTTGCTTGTATTGGCAGCCCTGACTTCTACCATCTCGATGCACGAGATAGGTACCGCCTTTATTTATGAGGAGGGTAAGATAAGCCGTGCCAAGGGAGCCTGGTTCGAGACCATCGTTTGCAGCATCATAGCCGTATTCTGTTCGCTCTCTCAGGGTGCCGTACCTGATTTGGGCTTCTTCGGCAAGGATTTCCTGAGCAATTGTGACAACTTTACTGCCCAGCTGCTCATGCCGTTGAGTTCATTCATTACCTGTCTGTTCCTGGGATGGTATGTGCCAAAGAAGATTGTGCGTGATGAGTTTACTAACTGGGGAACCCTGAAGGGAACTCTCTTCCCAGTTTTCCTGTTCACCATCCGTTTTATCTGTCCAATCTGTATTTTCCTTATCTTCCTGCACCAGTTTGGTGTCATTTAGCAAAACCGGCAAACTTGCAGACAGGCAAGCTGGCTTTATCTTGCCCCTAGTAGGCAAGATACGGCTTGATTCTTTCTATTTCGGCAGGTGGAAAGTCTTTGAGGAGACGCAGCTCTTCAGCACTTTTCAGCGGCCCGTGGGTTCTGCGGTAGTTTACGATTTCCTTTGCCTGGTAAAAGTCCAGATAAGGATGTTTGCGCAGTTCGGCTAAACTGAGCTGGTTGACATTCATTTTCCGGATATGTTTTGCATCAATATTCATATAGTGGAGGGCTGCCTCGGGCACGCCTTCCACTTCTTGTATCTGGCTCATGGAAACGAAACCGCCTAACCGCTCTCTGTAACGGATGATGCTTCTGGCATAGTAAGAGCCTATGCCGGGAATTTTCTGCAGTTCGGTCGTATCAGCAGAATTGATGTTGATATACTGACCTTCTTTCAGTTTTCGTGGATAACTGTATTGGGTAGTGTCTTTCTTCCTTTCTTCTCTAGTTCTTATAGCCGTCTCTTGATAGCCGTAGTTGTATCTTTCTCTTGGGTAAAAGTTGGCAGCCGGCTGGTAGTCTTTACCTATTCTGATAAAGGGTAGCAGTCTTTCGAATTGCTTCTTGGTTAGTCCGTAAACCCGTGCAAAGTCTCTAGGTGTCCTGAAGATACCTCCTTTATTTCGATATTTGATGATGTTTCTGGCTTGCCATGATTCCAGTCCCAGCCGTTGGAAATCAGATTGGCTTGCCGTATTGGGGTCAAAGGCGAATACTTCGCTCGACTGAAGTCCTTCGTCATAATAGCCTGGCTGTTGCCGCGTGGCATGTCTGATGATACTATCGTTATGGGCTTGTTGCTTTTCTGAGGGCATAGTTTCTTTAGAACCTACAATGAAAATCATTGTGGTACTGACAACGAGCAGGGTTAGGATTACGAGTAATGCTCGCCGTTCATGGTAATTGATATAAAAAAAATCCTTTAAAAACTTCATAGGCTTACGGATTTTAAGTCTATATGATTGTTTGGTCGGGATTACTGGACTCGAACCAGCGACCTCATCGTCCCGAACGACGTGCGCTACCAACTGCGCTAAATCCCGATATCTGCTGCAAAGGTACATTAAATAATGGACAACACCAACAAAAATAGACTTTTTTATCTTTTTTTGAAAGAAATTTCCCGAAAAATTTGCAGGAACCAGAAAAAAGTATTACCTTTGCACCCGCAAATGATAAATCGCGATTTGTAAAAGTTGGTGCCATAGCTCAGTTGGTAGAGCAAAGGACTGAAAATCCT
>ENA-OOYP01000271-OOYP01000271.1-human-gut-metagenome-genome-assembly--contig:-NODE-271-length-8767-cov-1.646006_pt1 | contig 8767 bp, 10 predicted proteins | sample MGYA00241705_ERZ501382 | MGnify/ENA primary metagenome ERZ501382 (study PRJEB25962, sample SAMEA2042741) | human gut metagenome | biome: human gut; feature: human-associated habitat; material: faeces...
CATTTACAGTACGAGGCTGGCTTCTCCGCAAATATCATCACACGGCTGAAACGTAATGGGTATATTTCCCTCGAAAGCATAGAGAGTATATGCCGTGTTCTGAACTGTGGTGTTGACGATATTTTGGAATTTGTACCAGAGGATAACGGAGGAAAACAGAATGGTTGATACCAAAACGGAACAGGAACGTGATAAACTGCACTGTGTAATGTGGACGATTGCGGATGAAATACGTGGTGTCTTGGATGTATGCACAAACATTTAGGATAGAAAAATAAAAAAACTTTGGCTAAACATTGAGGCAGAGTAGACATGGAAGGAGGCATGAACAATGGCAAATCTATCTCAGCAAAAGAGACTGCGAATGATGGAATTTATGTCGAAACTGAAAGAAGAACATAAAGACGATGACACTGTTCTCATCGCCCTCGGTGAAATTGAGGCAGAATTAAATGCGAAAAAATATGGTCTCGTATGGGAAGAACATGAAGAAGCTGTAGACGTAATGATGAAGGACAACATTCCGGTATTTACCGAATGTGCAGATAAAGAAATCAACGCATCTGACAGCGAGGATTATAATTTCCTGCTTGAAGGAGATAATCTACATAGCTTGTATTTGTTGGAGAAAACACATAAGGGACGAGTGGATGTAATCTATATCGATCCGCCATACAATACAGGGAAAAAAGACGATTTCAAATATAATGATGTTTATGTTGATGACAATGATGGCTATAAACATAGTAAATGGCTATCATTTATGAATGAAAGGCTACTTTTAGCGCATGATCTGTTGACGAAAGACGGAGTTTTAATAATTAGCATTGGTTATCAAGAAGTTCATAATTTGATGCTGCTTTGCCAAGAAATTTTCAGCAACAAGCAAGTTGTATGTGTAACTATACAGACATCAGGTGGAAACCCCAATGGGGGATTCACTTACATGCATGAATACCTTATTTTTGTTACATCAAGTGATTTTCAACCTAACTCAATGAGCTTTACAGGTGGAATTTCTAGGAGTCCATTTGAAGGGTTAACATTAAGCACATTTGATAAAACAACTCGTCCGAACCAGACGTATCCAATATTTATTGATAAAAATACGATGAACATTGTCGGTGTTGGTAAATCATTGACGGAGAGAATAAATGATGGTAGCTATACTGGAAAACCGACAGATTTTGAATTTAATTATGATGAAGCTCCTGTGGGAACATCAGCACTATGGCCTGTTAGCAGTAAAGGCGTGGAATGCGTATGGCGTTTGATTCCGGAACGTTTAAAACAAGATTGGAAAAAAGGATATATTAAAATCAGTAAGAATAAGTCTAAATTGAATCCAAATGAATATAGCGTTCAGTATTTACCAGAAGGAGTTATTAAAAAAATTGATAGCGGAGAATTAGAGGTTATCGGAAAAGAAAATGGTGCGCCAACATTAGTCTTTGGAGAAAACAAAACTGTCGGTAGCGAGATACCAACGATATGGACAGAAAAAGATTTTCATACCACGAAAGGAACAGCTGCAATTAAGGATATTTTTGGTGAAAAGAGTTTTTCGTATCCTAAACCTATAGAGCTTATTATAGAAATTTTACGTGCCGTAACAAAGAAAGATAGTATTGTGTTGGATTTTTTTGCGGGAAGCGGAACGACTGGTCATGCCTGTTTGGAGTTAAATGCGCAAGATTCAGGAAACAGAAAATTTATATTAGCGACTAACAACGAAAATGAAATTTGCGAGAATGTAACATATCAGAGAGTAGTGACAGTCATTACGGGCAAGCGTAATGACGGAAGCGAATATTCTGATGGTATTCCCGCCAATCTCAAATTCTATCGTACTGGCTTTGTTTCTAAGAATGAAGAATACCTGTCAGATACACTTCTTGACCATGTAGCTGAAATGGTGCAGCTTGAGCATGGAATTAAGCTTGATGGCAAGCATTATATTATGGTTATGGATGATGATGAGGCAGATGAACTTGCCACACATTGGAGCGAATATCCAGATGTAAAGGCACTGTATGTCTCTAAAAATGTACTCTTTACAACTGAGCAGAATGCTCTATTCAAGGCTGTTGATGTGAATATTATACCAGATTATTATTTTAATTTTGAACTGAGAGAGGTGGGCGAAACATGGTAAATGGATTAACACTCAACCTATTTGATTTTCAGGAAAAAGCAGTGCTGAACCTACTTGACCTTTCAACCGACAGCAATAGCAAGCAGACAGTGGTAATGAAAGCACCGACCGGAGCAGGTAAGACAATTATTTTGATTGGGTATGTTGATGAATATTTTAATAAAGTAAACTCTAATACTGCTGTTATTTGGTTGTGTCCGGGCAAGGGTGACCTTGAGGAGCAGAGTCGTAAAAAGATGATTTCCGTTGCACCACACAGAAAAACACAGAATATATTTGATGCCTTGCAAAATGGATTTGAGCCAGAAAGTACAACTTTCATAAACTGGGAGCTTGTTACTAAGCGAGGTAATACTGCCATTAAGGACAGCGAACGTAAGAATCTCTTTGATCGTATTGCGGATGCACACAGAAAAAATATGAATTTTATCGTCATCATAGACGAGGAGCATTCCCACAACACTGCCAAGGCAAAAGTAATTATTGATGCATTTGCTGCCAAGCATATTATTCGGGTCAGTGCAACAGCTGTTCAAAATAATAGATATGAATATTTTGAAATTGATGAGTTGGATGTTATTGACGAGGGGCTGATAACCAAGGCACTCTATGTCAATGAAGGTGTTGAGGATAATATTGAAATCAGCAATGATTATGATTATTTGCTTGAATTGGCCGATGCAAAAAGAAAAGCCATCGCCCAGCGATATACGGAGGTTCTTCCTGACAGGAAAATTGTGCGTCCTCTTGTGCTCATTCAGTTTCCAAACGGCCAGCCAGAAACCATAAAGGCGGTTGAAACCAAACTGGAATCAATGGGCTATACTTATGACAATGGCATGGTTAGTATCTGGATGAGTGAAGATAAAAAAGATCTCACAGATAATTTGACTGATAACGATGGTACGCCTGTATTTCTTCTTATGAAGCAGGCCATCAGTACAGGATGGGATTGTCCTCGTGCTAAAATTCTCGTCAAGTTGCGTGAAGGTATGAGTGAACAATTCGAGATACAGACTATTGGGCGTATCCGCCGTATGCCGGAGGCAAGGCACTATGATGATGATTTGCTTGATTTCTGCTATGTTTATACATTTGATGAGACATATAAAGCTGGACTGCTTTCCAACATGGATAAGGCATATGAAACTCGCAGACTTTTTTTGAAGGATAAGTGTAAAACATTTACGTTAACGAAGCAACTGCGAGACCTCGATGCAAATGGGCTCGGTGAGCGTGAGGTGCTGAACAAAATTTATGACTATCTGATTTCCAAGTATCATCTTGGAAACGATAAAAAGAATAATCAACTAATTCTTACTGGACATGGTTTTGTTTTTGGAAATGAAATATTTGGACAGGCATTGCACGGACAGTTTGTAAAAACGGATATGGTCATGGAAAGTACAGCTTATTTCACTACCCGTCAGCATGTGAACACACATGAGCATGGTATGCAACTATTGCATAGCGTTGATAGTATAAAGACCGTTATAGGTATGCAGACAGCAAAGGTAAAGACGATTTTGGAGAGATTATTCCGCAAGGGTGGGTCTCAAAAGAAAAAATTGTTGTCTCTTGATACTGCTGAGTTCTACGCATTTGTAATCAACAATGTGCATCTGCTAAAAGAGGATTTCCGTGAGGTTACTTCAAGTATGGCACAACAGCAAGTATTCACAATGCCAAAAACAGCGTTGTTCCATATACCAGAACAAGACTTCTTTAAGTATGATCCGGGCGTGAAGAATGAAATCGAGTATCTAAGCAATGCATACCATGAGTATACTTCTGGATACGCTACAAGCCTTGTTCGAAGTACCTGCGAAATGCTCTTTGAGCAATATTGTGAAAGCCGAGATGATATTGAATGGATTTACAAGAATGGTGACAGTGGTCAGCAATATTTTTCAATTGTTTATCAGGATGGTATTCAGCATCAATGGTTGTTCTATGCCGATTATATCGTCATGAAAAAAGATGGTACAGTTTGGGTTATTGAAACTAAGGGCGGTGAGACCAAGGGGAAAAATAAAAATATTGACATTCAGATTGAGAACAAGTTCAATGCATTTAAGAATTATGCAACAGAGCATAAGTTGCAGTGGGGATTTGTACGAGATAAGGATAATTTCTTGTATATCAATAATACAAAATTTGCTATAGATATGGTTGATGACAATTGGAAGCCGATAGCTGACATATTCTAAGGTGGTGGTATATTGAAAGATAAGGATGAAAAAACTGAATTAATATTGTCACAGTGGCAGACTTGCGTTGAAATGGCGAACTCTGTAAGTCAGCGCAGGGATGCCATGAACAACATATTTATAACCATGAATTTAGCAATTGTAACAGCAGTGTCCGTTACGTGGGATTTAAAGACGATTCTTATACTTGTAGCAGGAATTGCTACTTGTATTATATGGTTACTCTTTATCAGAAACTATAAGGCTTTGAATACTGAAAAATTCAACGTTATTAATGCAATTGAAGATAAACTCCCAGTAAAACCATTCAATGAGGAGTGGAAAGGATTGATTGCAAACAAAAAGTATATGGATGGTACAAAACTTGAGAAGGCTCTGCCATATACCTTTATTACTATATATGTTGTTGCAATGGTATTGATACTTGCACTAAAATTAAAAAAATAGGAAGGATGATGATTTTATGACTTACAATTTATTTATCAGCCACTCATGGGCTTATTCGGATGCGTATGAAAAACTTGTAAATTTGCTGAATGCAAAACCATATTTTGATTATAATAATTATTCAGTACCTAAGAATGATCCTATACATAATGCACCTTATGAATATCAGCTTAAAGAAGCTATTAGAAAGCAAATGCAACCTGCAAGCTGTGTACTAATCATGGCTGGCGTATATTCCACATACAGTAAATGGATTAATATTGAAATTGAGCTTGCCAAAAGCATGAATAAGAAGATTATTGCTATTGAACCGTGGGGATCAGAAAAAACATCAAGAACTGTAAAAAATGCTGCAGATGTAATTGTTGGTTGGAATACAGATTCTATTGTTGATGCAATAAGAGGATAGAGTTGTAGCATCTGAGATTGAACTGATCAGGCATATAGAAATTAACATTGATTACGTTCTCATGCTCGTAAAGAAGTACCATGATGCCCATTGCAAAGATAAGGAAGTTTATGGAGAATGCGTTATATTAAGGAGAAATCAAAACAGCAAGAACGGACATAGATAAACTTATGCCACTGATTTCACGCTCTGGTGGTAGCAGAACTGAAAACTCCATACGGAAAGCAGTCATAATACAGCAAGCCACAAAGGAAATACAATAATCCTCTGTGGCTTGTTTTAAAGCTGAGTAATTTGACTTTACAATTTCGGATTTCGCCTCCTCAGTTTTCTATGTTCCTTTGCTGGCTTGGAACGGGAAAATATTTCTTTTAAGGTCTGTTTTTCTTCGACAGAAAGCTGGGTGATTTTCATTTCCAAATTTTTACAGAACAAAAGGAGGAGACCGTTAATATAAGCATTATTAGAGGCTTCTGGAGTATCTTCGGTAGCAATCTGGGGTGGAGAAGTAAAATCATCAATGATATTTTTGACCATGCTTTGATAGTCAATATCACTGGCAGTGTTGCTGTCTTTCATATGGGCATTTCTCAGGTCAGAGACGATTGGCTTTAAATCTTCCAACAGGATGTTTATGTAATACTGTTCTGTCTCAATGTGGGAAGTATCAAATATTTTTGTAAATGCATCGGTGGAATCGGCACCGAGTTCGTTCAGTTTATATCTCATCACATCAAGAAAAGCGTTTGCTATCTGAATGCCTTTATCATTAAATCCATCAATATAGATTTCCAGGTCGGTCATGAACTTGTGGAAGCTTTCATGAGAGAGTAATTCTGATAATAACCGTGGATTATATTTTTCATCAGTCAGTATTTGGACTGCATCATCATTGAGATGCAGATCGGATACTGACTTATTTGTATGTTCACGTAGTTCTGTCCGGCAAAGAAGGTAATCTGTGCTTACGTTGTAAAAATTAGCAAGCGTTATAAGATTGCTGAGTGACATATCTATATTTTCATCTTTTTCATAATTGCCAAGCGTGGAGCTGGGAATACCGGTGGCATCGGATAACTCATGTAACGACATTCTTTTTTCTGAGACTCTCAAATCTTTCAGTCTTTCTGGTATGGTAAGTTTTGTATGCATAGTATGTTCCTCATTTATAAAGATACAAATAGATTATCATGATATTGCTATGAGATAAAGAGCAATTCTTTACCTGTCTTGTTCATAATATTAGAAAAAATCACAAAAAGAAAATTTTTCCAGCATCTTGGATATACCGAATCGGCATAGAAAATCTGAGAAAATAAATTCATAAATCGGGAAGGGAAGGAGTGAAGAATTTATGAAATGTCGGAAACACATCAGTATGACAAAGCCGATAGGCGTAGCTCCATGAAAATTTATTTTCATGGTTTTAGGGGATTGGGGCATTTCCCCAACAAGCTAAAAAGTCATTTTGTACGTACAAATGCACTGCTTGCCAATTAGCGATATTTATGTAACGAGAGTTGAATTCTATGCAGGAATTGGGCACAAAAGGCTGTTAATGACGAAAGAACTTTAAAGTATATGGAGGATCAGGAAAATGGGAAATACAAAATATGATGATAAGTTTTACAGATTACCGAAACGATTATTTAAAGATGATCAATTTAGAAGTATAACGAATGAGACAAAGGCACTTTATATGATTTTGTTGGATCGGCGCTGCTTATCAGAGTGTAATGGTGATGCATGGAGAGATGAATATGGAGTTACATTTATATTTTTTACTATAAAAGAAATGATGAAGTTGTTGCATCTGGGGAATAAGAAGATTAACAAGATGCTGAAAGAACTGGAGGCACATAATCTGATTTATCGAAGCCATCAGGGATTAGGAAAGCCAAATAAAATATATGTGTATGATTTGTTGAAAGCAGATAACTCTAATTGGCTGCCAAAGCAATTTAAGCACAGAAAGGGGCGGACAAATGAGAAAGAAATATTATGATGATGCAAAAGAGAATGCAGCATTTGAGAGATGTGTGGATGTTGTGACAGCGCTGATCTTAAAATATGGACCGGCAATAAAAAGAAAATGGATTTTGCGTGATTGGATAAAGAACATACAGGCTGACTGCTTTTGGAGAAGTTTAGCCTGTAAAAGATATCAGCGGTATTTCGATTGTATGAAAGCTATTGTAAAAAATGATGCAACATGACATAATCGGATTGACTAAAGTGACACAAATATTTATAATATAGACAAAACGAAAATGACATGAACGGAGGACAGAGTAATGGAGAAAACTGTAACACTTGAAGAGGCATTAAAAAGAATTGAGGAGTTGGAAAAAGAGAATGCAGAACTTCGGGAGGAATTGGAGTATTACAGAAATCGTAAGTTAAGCGGTCGTCAGAAACATAACGCCAAGTGGATGGCAATTTATAATGATTTTGTTGTTGGATATGAGAGTGGTATGACAATGGTAGAAATTGCGAAGCGGAACAATGTCAGTGAGCGGACGATTTATAGGTATAAAGCGTATTATGACAAACTGAGGGAAAAAGAGGAATAGACCATTTTGCTGATGTCAGTAAAATGGTCATATGAGAATTGCGGACGAATTTTTTTGACCGCAAAATGGATGGAGGAGTTCTATGGCAGAAGATAAAAAGAAAGAAGAAATTGCTGTGATTGATATTACAGAAGAATATTTGAAAGAAAGAATTTATGAAATTCGAGGGCAAAGAGTAATCTTAGATGCCGATCTTTCTGAAATATATGGTTATACTACAAAAGCATTTAATCAACAAGTAAAAAATAATATGGAGAAATTTGATGAAGATTTTATGTTTGAACTTACGGATGACGAGGTAGAAAATTTGCGGTCAAATTTTTTGACCGCAAATCTTAACAGTAAGAGCAGATATAATCCTCATGTATTTACAGAGCAAGGATTATATATGCTGATGACTGTCTTGAAAGGACCGTTGGCTGTTAAGCAGAGCAAGGCATTAATAAGAACCTTTAAGAAAATGAAAGATTACATATTAGAAAATCGTGATTTAATAGGTCAGCGGGAAATACTTCAGTTAAGCATGGAAACTGCTAACAACAGAATAGAAATTAACAAAATCAACTCAGATATGATATCTCTTGAAAAGCAGATTTCAGATGTTGCAGAAGGCTTGAAGGATGTTGTGACAAAATCTGAGTTGGCTGATATGATGAACGGCTTTGTTTCAGATGATGATGACAAGTGGCTCATGTTTAATGCAAAATTCAGTAGTGCAGATGAGGTGTATGAGTCCATTTACAAGCAGGCAAAGTCGTCAATATATGTCGTTGACAATTATATTGGATTAAGAACACTGGTTCATCTAAAGAATTCTCAGTCAGGAGTATCTATTATTCTTTTTAGTGACAATGTTGGAAATAATAAGCTTCATAATATAGAATTTACTGATTTCTGCAAAGAGTATCCCAATGTAAAAATTTCCATGCAGAAAACTGGTGAGATATTCCATGATCGATTTATAGTATTGGAT
>ENA-OOYP01000282-OOYP01000282.1-human-gut-metagenome-genome-assembly--contig:-NODE-282-length-8496-cov-2.469020_pt1 | contig 8496 bp, 7 predicted proteins | sample MGYA00241705_ERZ501382 | MGnify/ENA primary metagenome ERZ501382 (study PRJEB25962, sample SAMEA2042741) | human gut metagenome | biome: human gut; feature: human-associated habitat; material: faeces...
TAAATGGAAATTTTAATTAAAATTAAATTCCCATTTATTTTTATAAAAATCTATTAAAAAGAAGGTAACTAAATGGCAAACAACACTATTGATACAAGAATTATTCTTAAGAATGATTCCACTGCCAATTGGACTTCAAAAGACCCCGTATTGCTTAAAGGTGAGGTTGGATTTGACCTCGATTTAGGCATATTCAAGGTTGGCGACGGTATTAAGAAATGGTCAGAGATTACTGTAACATATAGTAATCTTCAGGATATTCTTAACACTATCGACCAGAAGATCCAAGACGCAGTAGGCGACTTACACCAGACGCAAGTTTTTGAAGCCGACGTAGCAAACGGTGGCGATAAAATAGATGCCATTACAGCAGTTGTTGGTGAGACCACCCTTTACAAGGGCGACATTGCGATTGCCAAGGAAGCAATTTCTGGTGACAAAAAGGAGTATACGGCTTACGTTTATAATGGAACGGCGTGGGCCGCGATGGATGGCAATTATAACGCATCAAATGTAATCTTTGATAAGAATTTTGTTGCCACTTATCAATTCGGTAAATATAAACCTGATGCAAGTGGTTCCGTTACTATCCCTGCAGACGGTAAATCAATGTTTAACCTCCTTATGGAGAGCTATGCAGAGGAACAAGAACCTACTGTTACTCAACCTTCTGTAAGTATTTCACTTACAGGTTCAGGTAGAAAAGAAGTTGGTACTGAATTTACACCTAACTATTCTGTAAGCTTTAATAAAGGTAAGTATTCATATGGCCCAGATACTGGTGTAACTGCAACATATGCAGTTAGTGATACTGCAGGTGGCACCGCTACAACAGCAACAGGTTCATTTACCAAATTTACAGTTGGAGAAAGCACTAATTATAAAGTCAGTGTAACTGCAACTTACACAGAAGGTGCAAATCCTTTCTCCAATTTAGGTAATGAAGTTCCCTCAAAGAAAATAGCAGCTGGAAGCAAAACAGCTTCTTCAGGTACTGTAGTAGGATATAGAGGTTGGTTCCAAGGTTATTATAATGGAGCACAGCATCTTACAGATCCAACTACAATTACATCAGCTCAACTTAGAGCATTTGGAGTAAAAGATGGTGCCTTTACAACATCAAATTGGCAAACAAATCAAATGCAACAAATGTTCTTTGCAGCACCTAAAGGAATTGTTAAAAATATTGCAATTGCAAATGCAGTTAACGGTGCGCCTCTTACCGTAAATAAATCTTCAGTTAATGTTGAAGGTGCTAACGGTTATGCCGCTGCTGAATATGATCTGTACTATGTTTCAAATGCAGTTGCCGAAGGTGGCACTTCAAAATGGAACGTTACGGTGACGAAATAAGGAGGCATAAATAAATTATGACACGTGATGAATTTTTTAACAGCTTAGAGGGAGCTGCAAAATGGGACGTAGCGGTTGCTATTGCCAGAACTAACCCTCTTCCCCTAGACGCAAATGAAATCTTCAAATCAGTTGCGGATATGGAGGCCTACATTAAAAGCAATCCTCTTTCCTATCCAGGCCAAATAGTAGTAGTATTAGGTGAAACTGAAACTGCTGCTTATCTAGTAAACGCTGTAGGTGGAGAAGGTAAAGGATATAGTAAATTAGCTGCAACTACTGGTAGTGGAGACGTAGGCGAAGAACTTACAAAATTAGCTCAAAGAATTTCTACAGTTGAAGGTTATTTCACAGAAGGTGGAATAGCTAAAAAAGCCACCGCTGATGCTGCAGGTAATGATATTGCCAGTACTTATGCTACTGTTACATCTGTAGATACTAAGCTTACTGAATATGCAAAATTAGCTGGGGCAGCATTTACAGGAGAAGTTACAGTCCAAGCACCTACAAAAGATGCTAACCCTGCAACTAAAAAGTATGTAGATGATGCTCTTGGTGGTATCACAGGTTTTGAATACCAAGTAGTAGATACTCTTCCTGAAACTGGACAAAAGGGAATTATTTATCTTGTCGCCCATACCCATGGAGAGAAAGATATTTATGATGAATATATTTGGGTTACTGATAAGTTTGAAAAATTAGGTAATACAGATATAGATCTTGCAGGATATGTAAAAGGTACTGGACTTACTCAAAACACTATCATAGTTGGCAACGATGGAAGTAATGTTAAAACAAGTAATTATGGTATCAGCGTTACTGTTACTCCTGGCGATGAAAATAATGTCGTAACTGGGGGCGCTGTCGCAACTTTCGTAGAAGGTAAGGGATATCTTGTATCTGCAGATCTTGCTGATTATGCAAAAACAGCAGATGTAACTGCTTCAATAAATGCAGCTAAAGAAGAACTTCAAGCTTCTATTGATACTAAACAGACCGCAGAACAAGTTAATGCTCTTATTAGTGCTGCTGAAATTCAGGGTACTCAAGTAAAAGGCAATGTTGCTCAAGCAACCCTTGCTGACACTGCTACAAGCGCAAATAAAGTTGCAAATGCTTTAACCGTTGGGGCAAAAACCTTTGACGGTTCAGAAGCTGTTACGATTGAGGCGGCAGATCTTGGTGCTCTTACAGAAGTTCCCGTTGCTACAGATACAGTAGTAGGCGGATTTAAAACTGGATTTACTTCAACAACTACTAAGAGAGCAGTTCAAATTTCAACTGAAGAAGGATCTGCAGGTCAAGCTTATGTAGAAGTAATTGAAGGAGCTGTATATCAAGCAGGTGATGGTTTAAACCTCGACCCCTCAAATAACACATTCTCTCTTGGAGATGTAAGTACAGATAAATTAATACAAGGCACAAAAACATTAATACTAAAAGGCGGTAACGCTACTGTATAAAATAAATAAAAAGAAGATAAATCTAATTTATGGCACAATTAAATGTTGAACTTATTGTAAGAAAAGGTACAGCTGCAGAATGGGCTGCTAGCACTTATGTGCTTAAAGCTGGCGAATTTGGTTATGACACTACCAATAAGATAGTTAAAATAGGTGATGGAACATCTACCTGGGCTAATGCGACAGTAGTTAATAAAGATACTACTTATGAGATTATAGAAGGTACTGAAAATGGTACTATTTCAGTTAATGGAACTAATGTAAAAGTTCATGGGCTTGGAGATCTTGCCTATAAATCAACTGTAACTAAAACTGACTTAGCAAAAGATGTTCAAACTTCATTAGGCAAAGCAGATTCAGCAGTACAAACAGTTGCTGATGGTACTGCAGATGGAACTATTTTAGTAGATGGAAATGCAGTTAATGTAGGTGGGCTTAAGAGCGCTGCATATACTGAATCAACTGATTATGCAACTGCTGCTCAAGGTACTAAAGCAGATAATGCTCTTCCCAAAGCTGATTTTAATGATTTCAAAACAACTAACACAGCAGCTATTGAAGCAGCTAAGAAAGCAGGTGATGATGCTCAAGCAGATTTAAATGCTTATAAGACTGCAAATGATGCTAAAGTAAATAAAAATACTACAGATATCTCTAATTTACAGACTGCAGTTAAGAGTGGAATTACCTTTAAGGGTAAAGTAGATACTCTTCCCGCAACTACAGATTATGTAAATGGTGATTTGATTATTGTAGAGGCTAAAGAGTATATTCTTTATGAAGAAGGAAGCACTAAAAGATGGGTTGAATTAGGTGATGAAGGTTCTCACTTAACCAAATCTACTGCAGATAATTATTATATGCCTATTGCAGGTGCAGGTCTTACAGCAGGTGGAACTCATACTAAAATTACCTATAATGAGAAAGGTTTAGTTACAGGTGGAGCTGATTTAGCAGCAGCTGATATCCCTGACTTACCTGCATCTAAAATTACATCAGGAACTATTGCTGATGATAGAATCGCAAGTGCTGCAACGTGGAATGCTAAGCAAGATGCTTTAAATTTTGATGGAACCTATAATGCAGAAACTAATAAGGTAGCTACTGTCTCTACAGTTACAGACAAAACTGCAAATATGGTAACTACGGACACTACTCAGGATATTACAGGATATAAAAGATTCAGTGGTTTATCTACAAGCGAAGTTAAATTTTTTAAGGAAAAAGGAGAGTTAACATTCACTGCAGGTAATGGTGGAGGTAGATTTACATGCGGTGGAGGTGGCCCAAACACTGTATTGGATTTTCCCCAAAAGACAGGTACTGTAGCTACTACAGGTGATATTGAAACAGCTATTGCAGGCTTACCAAGTGCTACTGTAACTGATGTAAAAGGTGAAGCTGATGCTGAAAATGCTAAAGGCATCACAGTAACTAAAGAAGGCACTGTATATACTGCATCACACAAAGGTTATGAGACAGGTACTGTTAATGTAACTCCAGCAGGTACTGCAACTCCTTATATTATCAATTCAATAACAATAGATAAAGGCCACGTTACAGGTGCAAATGTACAATCATTAGAAGCAGCTTTAGCAGCTTTAGGTACTCTTACCCTTAATGGCGGAAAAGCAGACGGCACATATTAATAAAAATCATATATAAGGTTTATTTAAGCCCCTGCTGTATATAAAAGACGACAGGGGCTTATAGCCTTATTTATAAATATAGGAGACTGGCAACTAAAATGGCATTAAATGTTATTTATAAAAATAGAAACGGTACAACGGCGGAATGGGCTGCTAGTACCTATATATTAGAAAAAGGAGAGTTGGGTGTTGACACTACTCTCAATATAGCTAAAATAGGTGATGGGGTAAAATTATGGAAAGATCTTCCCTCTTTAACTGGGGATTTATCTAAATATGTTACATTGGACACTACTCAAACCATAGATGGGCAAAAAACTTTTACTAAAAATACTATATTTAATGGTAGAATATCTGCTGCAGGCATGCAAATATCCTCGAAAGATAATTACATTTATGGTGAGTTAACGGTATCAAAAGATGCTGCATCTGGCGCAGATGCTACAGGTAACGGAAGAGTAAAAATACTCAACAGCGGTAGTATTCAATGTACTGAAAACACGGGAAGTCTTTGGACACAGGTGGATCTTTCTGATAAAGCGATAATTTTTACGTCTGAGGATTACCCATTATTTGGAGCTACCTATGATAAATGTTTAAGAATAGTACCAAAGTTTCCTACTAAAGCAGAAAGCGATACTACCCAGGATTTAACCCTAAATATCCCCTTTAAATCGGGTACTTTGGCTACTCTAGATGATATCCCATCAATATCTACTAATTATGTAACTACTGACACCTATCAAACTATAAGTGGTATTAAAACTTTTACGGGTGCTATTCAGTTACAAGGGGTGGGAATTGCTGCCAAGGTAGGCGGAGAAAATTCTTCTTACACAAATATTTTAAAGGGTGGTGGAAATGTTGTAGAAGTAGGTTCAACTGGTTATCAAACTAGAATATATTCTAATGGTAGAATTTCTGTTTACGATTATTCTACAAACCCTTATACTTCAGAAAAGGTTGCTTATCAAAGTGAAATTCCAACTATTCCCACCGATAATTTAACTAAATCTAATTTTAATACCCAGATGGCCGAAGGGTTTAGTTTAGAGGATGATGTACACGGAGGACTAACCACAGTTGTTCCAAACTCTATAATTGTAAAAAACAGAGCATCTTCTGGGCAGCAAATCGAAGTAAAATCAAGTGGAATTATATATAGCAGGGACTTTGAAAATATTAAAACTACTATTAATTTTGCAGACAACCCTAATATCACTATCAATATGCCTTCAACTAGTGGCACTCTACTTACCGATGCCTATTTAAGTATCGCACCGATTAAAGTAAAGGATACTTTTGTGGCATCTAGTTGGGCTACATCTTCAGCCGCAACCGATACTCAATTCGGTAAATATTATAAAGATGTAACTATTCCTAATAAAAATATTATTAATGTAAGGTGTGTGTCTACTAAAGGTATGAGCGGAATTACCTTAGACTATGCGCCTGAAATTAAATGTAATAATAGAAGAACTAGTGATACTAATTTAAGAATTTATTCTAATAGTCAGCTTGAAGGAGCGGTAACAATTACATTGGTAGGAGATACTTTACCTAATAAATTCTCTAAAACTAATGCAACTCTTAGTGCCTCTAGTTGGACCACCTCTTCTGCTACGGTTGATACCCAGTTTGCTAAATATTACACTGATATAACCGTTCCTGCGGGAGACGTAATGAATATAAGAATATTAAGTAATGAAGATATAACTGGAATTTCTACCGCTGCTTATTATCCCGAAGTTTGGAGTGATAATAGAAAAATCAATTCTACAACCTTAAGAGTTTACTCTAATAAGCAAGTAGCGGGTTCAGTTACTATACTTACAATGGAGGTATAAGATAAATGTTAGATAGTAATGTATCAACTTATATAGATAAAGATGGAAATGTACAAGAAGTAGGAAGTAGAGGGAGTGAATATACCAACACTTCCGAAATTGTAGACAATGCAATTACGCTCACAAGTACAAGTACATTGGACGATTTGGTGACGCAAATACTTGCGCAGAAAACGAAAGTTACACGTAGTTCGGACAGCACTAATTTGAGCAGAATATTAGGAAGCCCGAAATATACACTTATATATGGCGCTACTTTCAAAGTTATAAATTCTCAGACAACCTCATACGCTCCCGAAAATCATTATTATCCTGATTTGGTAATTGAATGTATCGGGTGGGGTGCAGATCATTATTATAAACAATATATAGCTAATTATTTGGGTCAGGACAGCTCCTTTTCAGGCACTCCTTCTTTGACGGGCTGGGTAGATTTGCGTACCGCATATAACCCTTACCCCGTGGGTTCAGTTTATATTTCTACTACGAGTTATATATCCCCGCCACCCGTTGTTCACTTTGGTGGTACTTGGGAGCAAATCAAAGACGTATTTCTACTTGCAGCGGGTAATACTTACCCAGCGGGTAGTACGGGTGGTAGTGCAGATGCAGTTGTGGTGGAACATACGCACGCTTTTACAAACGGTGGAGTAGCGATTTGCGCAAATAATACATCCAACGTCGAAATAGGCACCGACGGCATTAGTACACAACCGAGTGGTGGCGCGTGGTCTAACATAGGCTCGTCACCGATTGCTTCGACAGGTGTAGACGGCGCGGGCAAAAATATGCCCCCGTATCTCGCCTTTTATATGTGGAAAAGTATCGCTTAGGAGGTAAAAGAAAATGAAAGTATATAACGAAAACAAAACTGAGGTATTAGAGACTTATGACCTTGAACTTGGTTATCTGAAAGCCGATAAAATTCTCAAGGAACATCACGAAGCCGTGCCCGAAATTCCCGCAATTACCGTCGAAGCGAAAGTCGCAGAAATCACGGCAAGCGGAGATAAAGTCGAGGAAATAGGTGGCAAGCAGTACGAGGTTATTGAAGAATTCCCGAATGGTGGTAAAACCGTTGAGGAAATTAAAGAAACGCCCGCTATCCCCGCAAAAGAAGCTTATGACGAATACGAGGATATAAAAGTTTATATTCCGTATACCGCCGAGGAACTCGCCGAGCGCAAACAGCAGAAGTATGAAGATAGAGTTGTGGAGTTGCTTCGCGAGGAGTATTCGCTCAATCAGGAACTCGCTATTTTGCGACAGCGCAATGAGAAACCCGAAGAGTATCGGGCGTACCACGATTACGCGGAACAGTGTAAGGCGACGGCGAAAAGAGAAATTTTAGGTAAATAGGAGGTTATAAAATGTTAAATACAAGTGATGTAAAATTATTAAGTAAAGGAGGGACCACAGTCTCCCTTGAAGAGATTAGCAATAGCATTGATAATAAGCTTTCTATTGACAATCTTACAGGCAGTAACGGCATTGAGATTGTTAAAAATGCAGCGGGAGATAATGTCGAAGTCGGTATATCACGCTCTGGTTTCCAGTTAGGAACTCCTGGTACAGACGGTAATGGTATAAGCTTTGAATATAGTGATACAGGTGAATTGATTTATTTAGGCACTGGTAATCGCGGTGATATAGAAATCTATAATATGCTTACCTCCACAACTAATTATATTCGCGTAAAAGATAATCGTGGACAATATGTAGAAATAAATAATAGCGACATACTATATCATGACATATCGAATGAGGATAAACATTATCTTCGTGAAGATAATTTTTCAACTTTGATGTCTGGCGGGTTTAATTTAGGCACAACAGAACAGGGATTTATAAAACTATCGAATAGTTTAGACAGTTCGTATAACGTCTATATGGAAGTTTCACATCCATCAACCGAAACTATTCATATTGGATATAACGATATAACTTGGTCGAGACTAACTGAATCTGCGAAATATCTTCGTGAAAACAACGTTAAAACGATTAATAACACCTCTATTTATGGTAGCGGAAATATTGATACGACTCCTACTCTAAAAACAATAAATTCACAGAGTATAACTGGTAGCGGGAACATTAACACATTAAAAGTTTATCATGGCAATGAGTGGAATCCTGAAATAGCTAGTGATTTTGACGGCGGGGGTTGGGTGGGGGGGTGAATCC